>OLRJ01000224.1_pt1 | contig 58364 bp, 52 predicted proteins | sample 1672741 | NCBI WGS metagenome assembly OLRJ01 (sample SAMEA3136719, study PRJEB25190) | human gut metagenome | biome: human gut; feature: human-associated habitat; material: faeces | place: Austria | collected 2013 | reverse complement strand
TGAAAAAAAGAATCATAGCAAGTATTTTGACGGTTATGATGCTCATGACCATGCTTCCGGCGGCTAGCTTTGCGGAAGATGGCATAGCATCAACAGCAACGGCTATTTATCTCGACCAGATAAATGGCGATGATACAAAGGATGGCTTAACGCAAGCCACCGCCGTAAAGACTATCGAAAAGGCCAATGAGCTTGCGGAAAGTAACAAAACAAACGATATTAATCTTACAAGTCTTTATAAGGTCACTGGAACAGAAGTATGGGATCTTGGCGGCAAGACCGTGCATCGTCATGGTCTTGGTGGTTTTATGATTGAGCTTTCAAATGCGAATGCTTCACTGACATTGAATAATGTTGTGCTTGACGGTGCAGAGTGGGATGGAACTGCGACACATAATGTAGAAACAGATTCTATCATCAAAGCACAACATGGCGGGACCATTGTGTTGAACAGCGGTGCAATCTTGCAAAACAACAAAGCAGCACAATTTGGTTCCGGTATTTTTGCCAATAACGGCGCAAAGATTACGATGGCGGACGGCGCTGTTATTCGTAACAATACCAACAGAAACTACGAATTGGGTGGCGGTGTTTTTATCGGCAATGGGAGTACCTTCCTTATGAACGGTGGCGAAATCAGTGGCAATACAGCAAACGGTGGTGGCGGTGTTGCTATTATCGGTTCATCAATGACAATGAACGATGGGCTGATTGCCAATAACAGTGTTTACACGACATCCGGTCAAGGTAGCTATGGCGCAGGGGTATATGTTGCCGACTATGCCAATGCGAGTGGCGGTGATACGTTATTTACTGCTCAACCGGCTTCTTTTGAAATGAATGGTGGTAAGATTACCGGCAATAAGGCACTTGATTACGGTGGTGGTGTCCTTACATTTCCGCAACGAGGAAAAACGGTGACCGTATGTATCAATGATGGTGAAATTTCCAAAAATCAGGTAAACCAAGGCAGTGGTGGCGCAATCGCTGCGTTCTTTGGGAACACTAAACTGGATATTAAAGGTGGTAAATTAACGAAGAATAGCGCCAAAAATTACGGTGGCGGTGTTTTTCTGTATCAAGCAACGAATGTGAATATTTCAGGTGGGACAATTTCTGAAAACAAGGCATCAGATGGTGGTGGTGTTTGTCTGTATGCGTCATCTGCTGTGAAGCAGACCGCCGGTGCTATTAAGAATAACGTTGCAAACCGTGGTGGCGGTGTGTTCGATGGAACTTACACCATGACCGGTGGTGTTATTAAAGATAACAACAATTCCCTAACTGAGGATGCGAGACGTTCGACTCAAGGGGACGGTGTGTTTGTTGGTACTGCATTCAATTTGGGTAATGATGCGGTCATCGATACAAATAATGATGTGTATCTGAAAGCGGGGACTTCGGTTTCCAAGGAAGGCCGTTATATTAATGTGATTGCACCTTATAACGGTGCAGGTACGACTACGCCTATTCAGATTACCAGTGAGGACACCACGATTGAAGCCACTGAAGTTGGCACACAACTTGTTCGTTATACAGCAGATGCAGGTGGCGATACTGCTGCTGCACAAGCAGATGCAGACGGCATTTTTGTACCAAGCTGGAAAATGTCCGATGGATTGGTCATTGGTCAGAGCCATGCGGCGGGAAAAACCGATTGGATGACATATGTGCCATCTGTCAAGGTAAACTATGAATGGGTGAGCATGGAGCATCCATCCGATGTAACACCACCTGCGGATGACTTTATTCGCAGTGGGACGGCATATACTGCTAAAGAGCAGAAAGCGACGCAAGAAGCTTATAACTTTGAAGGTTGGTTTACAGACGAACAGTGTACTGTGCCATATACGAATGGTACTGTATTGAATGCAGATATTACCCTCTACGGTAAGTGGGTGGCAACACAGGGCAATTTGACAGTTTCTAAGACGGTTACTGGGACTGCCGGTAATATTGACAAGGCGTTTAATTTTACTGTTAAGCTTGGAAACGATAGCGTTAACGGTCAATTTGGCGAAATGACTTTTACCAATGGGAAGGCGACCTTTGCTTTGAAGCACGGCGAAAGTCTGACAGCGACTGGCTTGCCAACAGGCATCAGCTATGAAGTAACTGAAACAGAAGCGAACAAAGATGGCTATACCACCACTTCTGAAAACGCCAACGGAAGCATCTTGAAGGATGTGACGGCGATGGTTGCTTTTACAAACAACAAAAACAGTAGCGGTGGCGGTCAGACGCCACATCCCGGTTCACATAAAGTTATTCTTCACTATGAATCCAACGGTGGCACGCATTTTGATGATGAGCTTTATACAAAAGGCACCATTGTGCAATTGGATAAGCGTCCAACCCGCGAAGGTTATCGTTTCACCGGCTGGTATGCCGATAAAGAATTGACCAAGAAAATTACAGAAATCAAAATGACCAGCGATAAAACTGTTTATGCAGGTTGGGTAGCAACCACTGTACCTGATTTGCTTAATGGCTCAGACCATCAATTGTACATTGTCGGTTATCCGGACGGGTTGGTACGTCCATTGGGGCCGGTTTATCGCTCTGAAGTTGCAGCTATTTTCTACCGCTTATTAAAACCGGAAGTAAGAAAAGCCAACGAAGCGCACGTTAGTGGATTTAGCGATGTTTCAACCGATGCATGGTACGGTGTACCGGTAGCAACCTTGGAAAAAATGGGTATTATCAGTGGTCGCACCAAAACGACCTTTGATCCAAACGGCGAATTAACCCGTGCGGAATTTGCAGTAATCTGTGCACGTTTTGACACCGGCAAGACCGATGGCTACAGTAACTTTACAGACATCGCCGGACACTGGGCAGAAAAAGACATCGAACGCGCGGCAGCCCTTGGTTGGGTACAAGGCACGCCGGACGGCAGATTCTTGCCGGATGAAAAAATTACCCGTGCCGAAGCTATGACACTGATTAACCGTGTACTTTGTCGCATTCCGGAAAGCGAAAGCGACCTCATGAAAGACATGATTGTATGGCCGGATAATACTCCGGATAAGTGGTATTACCTCCCTGTACAGGAAGCAACCAACAGCCATACCTGGAAAGCAAAAGATGATGCGCACGAAATCTGGACCGGCAAGGCAGAAGACCCGGACTGGTACGTTAAAAAGAACTAAGCTTATGGGCGATATAATAGAAAAGCACGAGCGTTTGCTCGTGCTTTTTTGCGGCGAATTGCGAACTGGCTGCCAAAAGTTAGACCTCAAAATCTAATGATTGGGGGCGCAGGCTTGAGGATTTTTTCGTTTACAGCTGTGGCATGAGTTTGTCGAGGGCGCGGTCGATGGATTTGATGCGGTGCACCTTTGGTTCGGTGATGAGACGTCCGTTGGCGCAGACCATGTACGGGGTGCGGAGGACGGTGAGGTCGTAGAGTGGGTTGGTGTCGCATACGACAAAGTCCGCGTGTTTGCCGGATTCGATGGTGCCGGTAAAGGTACCGATACCCAAGATGTCGGCGTTGACTTTAGTGGCGGTGTGAAGGGCAAAGGCCGGGCTGACGTTCAGGAATTTGGCAAAGTAGCAGACTTCGCGCCACATGTCGTATGGGGTGATGAATGGGCAGCCGGTATCGGTGCCGAGTCCGACAGGGATGCCTTCCTTGAGGCAGGCTTTGGCACAGTCGACAATGCCGTCAAAAACGATGGTGCCGTTTTTGCGGCCGATTTCGCCTAGACCGGTTTCGGCAGGGTCCATGTAAACGTATGGCAGTGCCGGTGAAAGGGTGCAGATGTTGGCGGCGCCGTGCTGCTTAAAGAGGGCAATCATTTTTGCGTCCGGATGGGCGCCGTGTTCGATGGTGTCTACGCCGCCGGCAAGCGCTGCTTTGACGCCTTCGGGGCTTTCGGTGTGAGCTGCCACAGGATAGCCCAAGGCGTGGGCGGTGTCACAGGCTGCTTTTACAATGGTAGGGTCCATTTTGAGGACACCCGGTTCGCCGCTTTCGGAGGCATCCAATACGCCGCCGGTGACCATGAGCTTGATGAGGTCGGGTTTGGTTTGGGCGATGTTGTGAATGTCGCGGATGGCATCTTCAGGACAGGTGGCTTCTGTGGCAAGCACGCCTGCCATGTGACCGCCGGGCACAGAAACGGCGGTGTTTGCCACGAGCATGCGTGGGCCGATGGCCTTGCCGACTTCGACTCTGTTGCGGTAACGGGCGTCGACGTCGTTGAGCCCGCCTACGGTGCGGATGGTGGTAACGCCGGATGCCACGGTGTCGCGCGCCACGCGACGTTGAATCAGATAAATGAGCAGTCCGGCAAAGGGAGAGCCGGAGATTTTTTCTTTGAGGGCCTTCATATCCACCGCTTTGGCTTCGGTGGATGGCTTGGAATTCTTGCTTGGTTTGGATTTTTTCACGGGCATCGCCGGCACAAAATGGGCGTGGGCGTTGATGAGCCCGGGTATTACGGTGCGGCCTTCGAGATCTATGAGGGTGTAGTCATCAAGTATGCGGCGATCGCTGGGAAGGGCGTCCTCGTAGATGGCAGTGATGATGTCGTTTTCTACGAGCATGGTGGCGTTTTTGATGAGGGGCATCGTACCGTCCGCGTTCAGGGAACCGGTTAAGATGTTCGCGTGCAAAAAGGCATATTTCATGAGGCGTTCCTCCAATCATTGCTAAATTACGGGATAATTACCTCTATTATAAATAACTTGCGGTGCTTCGGCAATGTGCGGATGCCGGCTTTTGGAAAAGTGTTATATATCAGTCGAATTTGCTATAGCTAATTTCTATAACAGATGGTGGTGATTTATATTGAAATCATAGGCGATTGTTTTTATACTAAGTCTACTATCTTACTAGGTAGAGAAAAGAGGAAACAACTATGACACAAGCAATTACTACACACTACGAAACTGTTGGTAGCTTTTTGCGTCCTGCTGCATTGAAGCAAGCACGTGCCGACTACGAAGCCGGCCGCATTGATGCCCAAGCCTTAAAGGCGGTAGAAGATGCAGCCATCATTGATTTGGTGAACAAGCAAAAAAATGCAGGCTATCAGGTATTGACTGACGGCGAATTCCGTCGCGCGACTTGGCATTTGGATTTCATGTGGGGCTTTGACGGCGTGGACCACAAGAAAACCGAAACCGGTTTGCCGTTCCACGGCGAAGCAGCGATGATTGATGATACTTTCTTGACCGGCAAAATCGGGCTTTCCGGCGAGCATCCTTTTGTGGAGCATTTTCGCTTTGTGCAAGCATTGACCGATGAAAATACCATCGCAAAGCAAACCATTCCGGCACCGGCACAAACCTTGGCGCAGTTCTGGATGCCGTTTGCGCGTGCCGTGACCGAAAAATATTACACGGATCTTGAAAGCCTTTGCGATGATTTGGCAGCGGCGTATATCACTGTGTTGCGTCAGCTTTACGATGCCGGTTGCCGCGTGGTGCAATTTGACGATTGCACATGGGGCATGCTCGCAGACAAGACTGCAACAACTTCTTTCAATACCGATACGGATGGGCTTCTTGTTGTTCAAGAGGTGCAAAAGGACCTCAACAACCGTGTTATTGACGGCGCGCCAAGAGGCTTAACCATCAATACCCACGTTTGCCGTGGGAATTTCCACTCTACGTATGCCAGCAGTGGCGCTTATGACCCGGTGGCAGATGTGCTTTTCGGTGGCGAAAATGTTGATACCTACTACCTTGAATTTGACGATGAACGTTCCGGTGGGTTTGAACCGCTTGCCAAGGTTAGCGGCGACAAGAAGGTCGTTTTGGGCTTGGTAACCACCAAAAACCCACAATTGGAAGATAAGGATGAAGTGATTGCGCGCATTCACGAAGCAGAAAAGTATGTGCCATTGGATCGCTTGTCCTTGAGCCCACAATGTGGCTTTGCTTCCTGCGAAATCGGCAACAAGCTCAGTGAAGAGGAACAATGGGCGAAGTTGGCGTTGGTAAAGGAAATCGCCGATGAGGTGTGGGGCGAATAATTCCACCCAATAGTAATTGCAAAAGGTACAAACCGACACCATGAAGGAGTGAGGATACGTGGATTACAAGAGATTTGACAACACCATTGTAGCCAGAATCGACAAAAATGAGGAGATTCTCGAACAGGTAAAGGCCATTGCCTTGAAGGAAAACATTCGCTTGGCAAGTGTGCAAGCGTTGGGGGCGGTGGATGATTTTACCGTCGGGGTGTTTAAGACCGCTGAAAAGAAGTACATGGCCAACAATTTCAAGGGCTATTATGAAATTGTTTCTCTGACAGGAACTATCGATTCGATGAACGGTGAGTTCTATGCCCATCTTCATATGAGTGCCGGCAACGAACGCGGCGAGGTACTTGGCGGTCATCTCAACAGAGCCAACGTCAGCGCAACCTGTGAAATGATTATCACCATTATTGACGGGGCCGTGGACCGTGCCTTTGATGAGGAAATCGGCTTGAATCTATTAAAGCTTTAAGCGGATGCAATATGAATAGGTGTAATGTCCTATGCTCTGCGTGGAGGCTGGGGCATTGCACACAATTGTGATATCTCACATGTTATTTTTTGTTTGGCAGCCAAACGCCCGTCGTGTCAGCGGTGGGCGTTTTTGTATGCGATAGATTTGGAAAATATGGTAAAATAGGCGCTAGAGGAATGCATAAAGGTGGGAGAGATAATGACACTTAGTCAACTTAAATATGTGGTAGAGGTGGTAAGCTGCGGGACTATCAGCAAGGCCGCCGAAAAGCTCTATTTGGCACAGCCGAGTCTTACTGCCGCCATCAAGGAATTGGAAGCAGAGCTGGGTATTACCATTTTTAAGCGCACCAACAAGGGTGTGGTTTTAACTGCCGATGGCGAGGAATTTTTGAGCTACGCCAGACAGGTTATTATTCAGACCAATCTAATTGAGGAACGGTATTCCGGTGAAAAGCCCGGGCGCCGCAAGTTTTGCGTGTCTACTCAGCACTATTCGTTTGCGGTGGAAGCATTTTTGACGTTGCTGGAAGAATGTGGCGGCGATGAGTATGATTTTCGTCTGCGTGAAACCAAGACCTACGAAATCATCGAGGATGTGGCACAGCTTCGAAGCGAGGTGGGACTCATCTTTTTGAATAAGTTCAACGAAACCGTACTGCGCAAAACCTTTCGTGAGCATGAGCTGGAGTTTACGCGCCTGTTTATTGCAGAACCGCATATTTTTGTGGGGCAGGATCATCCATTGGCGGGTAAAAAGGGTGTTTCTGTGGAGGATTTGGCGCCATACCCACGCTTGTCCTACGAGCAGGGCGAGCACAATGCATTTTATTTTGCCGAAGAAATTCAAAGCACGCGCCCAAGTGCAAAGGATATTATGGTGTGTGACCGTGCGACACTCTTTAATTTGCTGATTGGGATGGACGGATACACCTATTCCAGCGGGATTATCAACGAAAAGCTGCACGGCAGAAATATTGTTGCCATTCCGCTAGAGGTGGATGATTACATGGAAATCGGTTATTTGACTCACAAGCGTGTGACGCCGAGTACGTTTGCGACCAAGTTCATCGAGGAATTGAAACGTTTTGCCATAGGATGAGACTATGACAAACGCCACGTTTTACATATTTCACAGAACGGGCGAAAGCGACTATACTAAAACCATAGTAAGACAGCACAGAGGAAACCCCTCCAAGGCAGGCCCCTGAAGGGGTGTGCTGGATACTGAATGGTCGCAGCGCTTGGATACGTTTGCGATTAGACTATTATTGTTAATGGTCGGTTGGTTCTTCGCATGGTGATACGGCTCATACCATGTGGTCCCCCCTTGCAATCAATCGCCACTGTTCTTCTTGAAACGGAAATAACATTCGGTATCGTGTAAGCTTACTTTTGAGCCAAAAACTGGGATTCATTTTGTACGCAGGCACCACCCCGAGCAATCGAGAATATGGTATCCCCCGCCAATTCTCCCCCGCTTGCGAACAAAATAATAGATTCCACAAAACTCCATCGCCAGCAAAACCCCTGAACGCGCAATCAGGGGTTTTGCACTTTTTTGGGGATAAATGCAGCCTTCGGCGGAAGGCTGTTTTTTGTTTTGCACTTGAATTTGCAAGCGAAGCACAAAAAAGCACCTGCCGAAGCAGGTGCTGTTGGTGTTATTAGAACATGGTGGCAATCAAGTAAATAATGGTACCCAAAACGGTGACCGATGCCACAGAGCCGCAAAGAATTTCCAATTGGGTAATGACGCGTTGGCGGTCATTATTACCCGGCGACTGTTGGTTGACCTCATCCATATGGATGATTGGTGACTCTGAGTGGATGGAGTCGATGCCTTTGACAAGGATATCCAACGGCATGCCAAAGAAATTTGCGAGCTTGGTCAGCTGGTCAAAATTCGGCACGCTCAAGCCAACTTCCCAGCTATTGATGGATTCCGGCGATATTTTGAGCGCCTCACCCAGTTGCTTTTGAGACAATCCCTTTGCATGTCGTAATGCAATGAGCCTTTTGTTGAATTTCATAGAATCGTCCCCTTTCAAGATAATACAACGCCAACCGCTACACGTTCGATGTTAACGTGCTGTAGCGACGTTGGAGGGATGCTTCGATGGAAGAAGCACCCACTAACAGTATAACATTAGTACACAGATATGGAAAGACATGTATCAAATCTTATTATATAGAAGAAATGTGTTTGCAAGAAAATGCTATCAATCAGAATGTGGTTGCCAAAAGGGAACAATCAGCAGAAAAAACATGGCGCAATGCGTGGCTCGGGGGTGAAAAGTTGTCCCGGGTGTACTATAATCGGTGTTAGACAGTAAAGTATAAGGAGGAATTGCAATGGCAACACGTGTGGCAGTTTTGTCAGATACGCATGGCATGCTCAGACCGGAGGTGGTCGCAGCGGTGCGCACTTGTGCGGCGGTAATTCATGCCGGCGATTTTGACAATCCGCGGATTTTGGAGGAGCTGCAAAAATTGGCACCGGTTTATGCGGTGCGTGGGAACAACGATTGGTATTTGTCGGCGCAAATTCCGGATTCATTGAGATTTCAGATTGAGGACTGCCGTTTCTTTATGGTGCACGACCGTACAGAAGTGCCACGAGATTTGACCGATGTGGATGTGGTGGTGTTTGGTCATTCCCACAAGTATTTTGAGCAGGTTGAGGATGGGCGCTTGTGGCTCAATCCGGGCAGCTGCGGCAGACGACGTTTTAACTCGGATGTGAGCTATGCCATCATCACGGTGGACGGCTCCGAGGTTACTGTAGAAAAGCATGACATCGATGCGCAATGACGGATCGATAGAATAAAGGAGATTACAACTATGAGTGAAGCAAAGTATTTATTTGGACCGGTGCCATCACGTCGCATGGGGTTATCCCTTGGTGTGAGCCCAATTCCTAAAAAAACCTGCAATTATTCCTGCGTGTATTGCCAATTGGGGCGTACTGATAAGATGACCAACACCCGCAAGGAATTTTTCCCATTGGAGGACATCCTCGCTGAATTTGATGCGCATTTGCAAAGCGGCATTGAGCAAGATGTGGTGACCATCGTGGGCGAAGGGGAACCAACCCTATATTCCCGTTTGGGTGAATTGATTGATGCGCTTCATGAACGTACCGACAAGCCAATCGTGGTGATTACCAACGCAGCGTTGATGTATGACCCACAGGTGCGCGCTGATTTGATGAAGGCAGACATTGTATTGCCATCTATGGACGCTTGCACCCCGGAATCCTTCAAAAAGGTAGACCGTCCATTTGGGACCATCGACTATGATGCAGTGGTTGAAGGGTTGATTACCTTCTCCCACGAATACCAAGGCAAGCTGTATTTGGAAATCATGCTCATAGATGGCTACAACGACAGCACCGCTGACCTCGAAGGGTTCAAGGAAATGCTCGGCAAATTGCGTTACGACCGTTTGTATTTGAACACTGCGGTTCGCCCACCGGCTGAAGCAGATGTCAACGCTTGCAGCAAGGAAAAAATGGCACAGGCCGTTGAAATGCTTGGCGGGATTTCCATTGATATGTTGGCAGAAGGTGGCTTCTCCAGCGATATCACTGATGACTACGAAGCCATTTTGAGTATTATCGGCCGTCATCCAATGAACCAACACGAAATTCAAAGCTTCTTGGCCAACCGCAACAACAATGACAGCGAAAGCATTTTTGAACGCCTCAATCAAAACGACAAGGTGGAACGTCAAGACTACAAGGGCTATATTACCTATCGTTTGCGCTAAGAACGCACAGGAGAGAAACGTTTTATGAAAACCAGATTACCAAAAGTTGCCGCTATTCATGATTTATCCGGCTACGGCCGTGCTTCCTTGACAGCGATTATCCCAACCCTTTCCACGATGGGGGTGCAGGTTTGTCCAATTCCGACGGCGGTGCTTTCCAACCACACCGGTGGATTTGAGGAATTCAGCTATGTGGACCTCACCGATACCATGGGTGATTACATTGACCATTGGAAGAAAATTGGCATTGATTTCGATTGCATTTACTCCGGCTTTCTCGGCAGTAAAAAGCAAATTGATATTGTAAGTGACTTCATTGACGATTTTCGCCATGCAGAAACCCTCGTGGTGGTTGACCCTGTCATGGGCGACAACGGGCAATTGTACAAATCCTTTACGTGGGATTTTGTGCCACTCATGCAAACCTTGATTGGCAAGGCGGACATCATCACCCCGAACTATACCGAAGCCGGCTTTCTTTTGGGCTACAAAAAAGCACCGGACTCCCTTTCTAATGAAGAACTCAAGGATTGGCTGCATCAATTGAGCGACATGGGGCCGGATATTGTGGTTATTACCAGTGTGCCGGATCCGGAATTTGCCGACTGCACCCATGTGGTGGCGTATGACAAAAAAGCGGATATCACCTGGAAATTGACCTGTCACTATATTCCTGCGCACTATCCGGGCACCGGCGATACCTTTACCAGTGTTTTGATTGGCAAGCTTCTGCAGTTTGAAAGCCTGCCGGTGGCACTTGATTTCGCCATTCAGTTTATTTCTCAATGCATCAAAGCCAGCTACGGCTTTGACTATCCAAAGCGTGAAGGGGTATTGCTGGAACGTCAGTTAAACTTCCTTTCTACCCGTCCGGTTATTTCCGATTTCGAAACCATCTAACACCAATAGGCGCCGTTCACTTCCCAACGAAGCGAGCGGCGTTTTTGTTTGCGGTTGCCTTTCTCTGGGACTTTGGTTAAGCTATAGTAACGATTATTTCAAGAAGAGGGAGGCGTGCGCATGAATCTGCATGACGAAATCAATGCCTTTTACGATAGCACGGCGCTGTGTAATTTGCGGCTTATGAACAAGCGTTTTGTCACCAAAACGCCGAACCCCGCTGACCACCGCCATAATCTGCTGTCTGTTAATGAGGAAGCGGTGCGCCTGTATCGGGTATATTGTGCGCAGGAGGATTTGGCGTCCAAGCTGATTTCAGAACAGTTTTTGACAGAGGACGTGGAGAAGTTTTGCCGCATGCTGCGTATTTTTACGGATATCAACTTCAAGGACTGTGAATGGGAGGCTATTCATGGTGAATAAAAATACAATATTAGAGGGTTCTATTGTGGTTGCACTGACAAGGTTTGCTGTGCCGATGCTTTTTTCGCTTATATTGCAGGCGCTTTATGGAGCGGTGGATTTATGGATGGTGAGTCGGTTTGCGCTGAATGCGGATGTGTCGGCGGTATCGACAGGCAGTCAAACCATGCTCATCGTTAACGGTATTGTGACAGGCTTGGCGATGGGGATTACCATTTTACTGGGGCAATCGGTGGGTGAGGGCAACGACAATCAAAGTGCGCGCATTATTGGCACAAGCACGTGGATTTTTGCAGCCTTGGCACTGGGGCTGACGCTGCTGCTTTTGGCAGGCGCACCGACCTTAACGACGGCGTTGCATGCGCCCGTGGAGGCCTATCAAAGGACCGTGCATTATATCATGATTTGTGGCGCGGGAACGGTGTTTGTTGTGGGCTTTAACGTGTTAAACGGTATTTTTTGCGGCTTGGGCGATGCCAAAACGCCGCTTTATTTTGTGATGATAGCCTGCGCTGTCAATATCGTGGCTGACTATGTGTTCATTGCCCATGTTGGCCTAGGGGCAGAAGGGGCGGCGGTCGCAACCATTGCGGCACAGGCGGTGAGTGTGGTCTTTGCGCTGGCGCTGATAAAGCGGCGTTTGCCGTTTGAGATGCACCGTGCCGATTTTGGCGCAGAGCGTGCGTTGGCGGTCAATATATTGAAGCTGGGGATACCGGTGGCCTTGCTCCGCATGGCCAATGAAATTTCCTACTTGATTATCTTGGGCTTTGTCAACACCTTGGGAGTGGTGGCATCAAGCGGTGTGGGCATTGCCGAAAAGCTCGTGATGTTTATCCTGCTCATACCGACGGCATATATGTCGGCAGTATCCGCTTTTGTGGCGCAAAACACCGGCGCCGGTCAACATGCACGTGCCCGTCAAACGCTGTGGGTGGGAATGATGACGGCGGCGGTTATCGGTGGCGCCATGGCGTATCTTTCATTTTTCCACGGCGATGCGCTTTCGCGCCTCTTCATTGGGGATGTAGCGGTGATTGCCGCCTCGGCAGAGTTTCTCAAAGCCACCGCCTTGGAATGCTTCATTCTCTCCATGGCCTATTGCTATGACGGCTACTTTAACGGCATCGAAAAAACCACCTTTGTCATGGTGCAGGGCATCATCGCAGCGCTATTTGTGCGCATCCCCTACGCCTACTATGCGAGCATACAACCGGCCCCATCCCTCTTTAACATCGGCCTTTCCACAGCACTGGCAGCTGCATTTATGTTTGTCGTTTGCAGTGGCTATTATGCGTGGCATAGAAAGCATGCGTCAGCACAGAAATCCAATAATTGATAAAGCCCACATGGGTCGGCGACAGATGCCGATTCATGTGGGCGTTGTTGTTGTTGTGAGGGATTGGTTAAAAGGCGCTAGAACAACTGTTGTTGTTCATGTACCGGGGTATAGTCAAATTCGTTAAGATAGGCAAAGACGTCCTCTGGGTGATGGAGGATGTGGTGCTCGTCACAAATGCGATGAAAAATCGGCATCAAGCGACTGTTGTTAGGGCTTGTCACGATGTATTGGTCGGCGTAGGTGCGGATATAGCGCTCTTTCATGCCGGGGAAAAGGCGATCCAGTTGGGCGTAAAAGTATTCGCGATTGCCTTCACGTAGGGTTAGACCAATGCCGAAGCAGAGGATGCCCTGGACCTTAGCGGTAATGCAGGTATCGAGCAGGGCGCGGAAATTGCTTTCGGTGTCGTTGATAAACGGCAAAAACGGCGCGAGCCATACCACGGTGGGAATGCCGGCATCGAGCAGGGTGTAGAGGGCGCGAATGCGTTCCGATGTGGCACTGGCATTGGGCTCAAGCTTTTTGGCAAGGGCATCGTTGGCGGTGGTGAGCGTCATTTGAACCACACATTTACTGTCGCGATTAATGGCACGGAGCAACTCCAAATCGCGCAAAACGAGGGCGGATTTGGTGATCAATGTAAAGCCGAAGCCGTGTTGATACGCCAGCTCGAGGGCACCACGGGTACGACTGAGCACTGCATCAACAGGCATGTAGGGGTCGCTCATTGAACCCATGCCGAGCATACAGCGCTTGCGCTTGCGTCGTAAGGCATCCTCCAAAAGGGGCAGGGCGTTGGCTTTGACTGCCACATCCTCAAAGGCGTGATCCATGTGGTAACAATGGCTGCGTGAATCGCAGTAGATACAGCCGTGGACACAGCCACGTGAAAGATTCATGCCGTTTTTGGCAGAAAGTATGGATTTTGCTTCTATTAAATGCATGGATAGGCACTCCTTTCGAGTGGGTGCTTTATTATACCACGAATGGGGAACGCTTTTCTTGGGGAACGATATTTTGTGGTTGGCGGTTTGTGGTATAATGACAAACAGTGATTTTTAGAGAAGGGGGTAAGGCGATGCGTAAGGTGTTATATAAGGTGTGGCGATGGTGCAAGGGCGAGGCGGTTTTGGTGGCTGCGGCACTGGGTGCTGTAGTGACGTCGTTTTTTGTGCCACCATCTGTGGCGTATCTCGGTTACATTGACGGCAAGGTGCTGTGCTTGCTTTTTTGCTTGATGGCGGTGGTGGCAGGTTGGCGTGAATGTGGTGTCTTTGAAGTGATGGCACAGCGTGTTTTAAGCGGGCGCAAAAATGTGCGTGTGCTGCAACTTTTGCTGGTGCTGTTGCCGTTTTTCATGTCTATGCTTATTACCAACGATGTGGCGCTGATTACCTTTGTGCCGTTTACCCTGCTTGTTTTGCAAATGGCCAACGAAGCGGATCGCATTTTGCCGGTGGTGATTTTGCAAGCGGTGGCAGCAAACCTCGGCAGCATGGCAACGCCGGTGGGGAATCCGCAGAACCTTTTTTTGTGCGGCAAATTTAATCTAACGGCAGGCGACTTTTTTGCGACCCTCTTGCCATTTACGCTGATTAGCCTTGTGGTGCTATGCATCGCCGCACTTTGGGGCAAAAAGGGGACGGTGCAGGTATCCTTCAAGGAGCCGGCACGCATCACATCCATGCGCTTGTTTGCGGTCTTGGTAGCACTGTTTGCGCTTTGCCTGCTTGCGGTGTTCCGCGTGGTGCACTATGGGCCGGTGACGCTTGTTGTGGTGGCTGTGTTGGCAGTCATGCGTCCGCAGCTTTTTCGCAAGGTGGACGTGAGCTTGCTGGCGACCTTTGCCTTTTTCTTTATCTTTGCGGGCAATATGGGCGAGATTCCGGCCTTGCGCGATGTTCTTGCCGGGCTGATGGAAAAAAACGCCCTGTTGACGTCAGCGGTTAGCAGCCAATTCATCAGTAATGTGCCCAGTGCGGTGCTTTTGGCAAACTTTACCGACGACTGGCAGGGGCTATTGCTAGGCGTGGATTTAGGCGGACTCGGTACGCCGATTGCCTCTCTCGCAAGTCTGATTGCGTTGCGCTATTACTTCAATTGTCCGGGGGCGCAGCGCGGAAAATTTTTGTTGTGGTTTACGGTGGTGAATGTAGCGGGTCTTGTGGGGCTCGTGCTGCTCACGCCACTTTTTATAGGATAGCAATGCTTCCTGCGGAGAACGCTTGGTGGGAAGCGTTTTTTTGTGTCCACAGTTGAAAGAACGGCAATGTCCACGACTCGAGTGCGGCAAATGTCCACGGATGTAAAATTCTATAAATAATTGACTTTTGCCCTTGACGCGTGCACACATAATGCTATAATGGGGACATACCAGTAAAAACACTACAATAACGCGATGAAAGAGAAGCATCATGGTGCGCTTACTCAGAGAGTTGTCGGTCGGTGAAAGACAACAGCAAGGCATGATTGTTCCACTCCGGAGCGGCGGATGATGAATTCGACGGGTACGCCCGATACAGCGTCAAAGAGTTGGCTGCAAGCACAATTTGGGTGGCACCGCGAGAAATTTCACTCGCCCCATGGATATGGGGGGAGTTTTGTTTTTTATACGGACCTTTTGCAGCATGCTGGTTGATTACTATTAAAGGGGAAGTGTCCATATCATGACGAGAGCATATAATTTTAACGCCGGCCCATCAGCAATGCCGGAAAGCGTGTTAAGAGAAGCACAAGCAGAATTTTTGGATTACAAAAACACCGGGATGAGCGTGATTGAAATCAGTCACCGCAGTCCGGAATACGCCACATTGCATCAGGACACCAAAGACATGCTCCGTCGTTTGATGGAAATTCCTGAAAACTACGAGATTTTATTTTTACAAGGCGGCGGCAGCACTCAATTTTTGATGGTGGCAGCCAACTTCCTTACCAAAAAATACGGCGCCTATGTAAATACCGGCGTTTGGGCAAAGAAGGCCATGGCAGAAGCAAAGTTCTACGGTGAAGCTTACGAAGCAGCTTCCAGCGCAGATCGCAATCACAGCTATATTCCGCAGGCATTTGACATTCGTGAAGACACCGCATACGTGCATTTGACTGCCAACAACACCATCTATGGCACCGAATATCCGGATTTTCCAAAGTTTGACGTGCCGGTGATTTGCGATATGTCCAGCGACATTCTTTCTCGCCCGGTTAATGTGGCGGATTTTGACATGATTTACGCCGGTGCACAAAAGAACCTCGGTCCTGCCGGGGTGACCATCGCAATTATTAAGAAGGAATTTTTGGAAACTGCACGCACCGAGCTGCCAACCATGCTCAAATATCAAACCCATGCGGATAAGGATTCTACCTACAATACGCCACCGGTATTCGCCATCTACATGGTCAACAAGACTTTACACTGGATTGACGAACAAGGCGGCGTGGAAGCCATTCAAAAAGCCAACGAAGCCAAGGCCAAAGTCATTTACGATGTCATTGACGAAAGCAACGGCTTTTACAAAGGCCATGCCGAAGCCCCTTATCGCAGCAAGATGAACATTACGTTTAACCTGCAAACCCCTGAAATGGAAAAGGATTTCATTGCCAAGGGCAAGGCAGCAGGCTTTATCGGCATTAACGGTCACCGCAGTGTGGGCGGTTGTCGTGCATCCACCTACAACGCTGTGCCAATGGAAGCTTGCCAAGCGTTGGCGCAATTTATGAAGGACTATCAAGCAAATAATCAGTAACATTGACCATAAAACAGCAATCATATCTAATTTATATGGAGGGACACACAATGAGAATTTTAGTAAGTGATGACGTTAGCGAAAAAGGGGTTAACTTACTCCGCGAACATTTTGATGTAGATGTAAAGACCAACATGCCACCGGCTGAACTTTTGCAATGCATCGGTGAATATGATGGCTTGGTAACCCGTAGCCAAACCCAAGTAACCGAAGAGGTTATTGATGCCGCTACCAATTTGAAGGTTATCGGCCGTGCCGGCGTTGGTGTTGACAATATCAACATTCCGGCAGCCACTGCTCGCGGGATTGTGGTTGTTAACGCACCGGAAGGCAACACCATTGCAGCGGTTGAACACACCATCGGCATGATGCTCGCTATGACTCGTCACATTCCACAAGCGCATCAATCCATCCAAGAAGGGAAATGGGACCGCAAGAGCTTTACCGGGATTCAGCTTTCCGGCAAGACCCTCGGGATTATCGGCGTAGGCCGTATCGGTAGCCGTGTGGCAAAGCGTATGCAAGCCATGGAAATGACCACCATCGGTTATGACCCATACATCACCGAAGAACGCGCACATCAATTGGGCGTTGAATTGGTAGATTTCGATACCTTGCTTGCACGCTCCGACTATATCACCATCCATACCCCATTGACCAAAGAAACCGACCGCATGATCAATGCCGAAACCATCAAGAAGATGAAGGACGGCGTTCGTCTTGTAAACTGCGCACGTGGTGCTTGCTATGACACCGATGCTATTGCCGATGCCATCAAGGCCGGCAAGGTTGCAGGGGCAGCCATCGACGTTTATCCGGATGAACCACTCACCCTCGAAAACAACCCATTCCTTGGCATGTTCGACGTGGTTCAAACTTCTCACCTCGGTGCTTCCACCATTGAAGCGCAAGAAGGCGTTGCAGTGGACGTTGCTTATGGCGTTATCGACGCATTGAACGGCAAGCCTGTTATGAATGCAGTAAATATGGCACCAATTCCAAAGAACGTGGCTGCGATTATTCAACCATACTTCAGCTTGGCTGAACGCATGGGGACCATGGCAATTTACCTTGCTGACGGCCCTGTAGAAAGCGTTGAAATCGAATACAGCGGTGAACTTTCCGATACCCAAACCCAACACCTCACCACCGCCTTCTTGAAAGGCCTCTTGAACCCAATTCTTCAAGACAGCGTAAACTATGTAAACGCACCGGGCCTTGCTAAGAAGCGTAACCTTGACGTGAAGGAATCCAAGTCCCACAAGACCGGGTACTATAGCACTGCCATCACCGTTCGCATCAGAACCAGCTATGGTGAACACTACCTCGAAGGGACCCTTTTTGACGGCAAGCAACCTAAGATTACCCAAATCGACCAATATCGCGTAGACTTCACCCCAATTGGCTACCTCTTGCTCGTGCCACACGTTGACCGTCCAAACATGATTGGCCAAATTGCAACCATCCTCGGGAAGGCAAAAATCAACATCAATGGCATGCAGGTTGGGAACACCACCGAAAGCGGTACCAACATCATGGCGGTTGCCGTAAGCGAAGACATCCCTAAGGATATCATGGTACAGCTCTCCGGGATTGAAGGTATTCTCGGCGTAAAACTCATTCACTGCGAAGACTAAGAAGGAAACAATGACTCGAATAATTTTAGTACGTCACGGCGAAACGCCTTGGAATGTAGAAGGCCGTTATCAAGGGCAGGAAGATATTCCACTCAGCGAACGCGGCTTGGAGCAGGCGCATCTTTTGGCGGAAGGTCTGCGTGATGTCCGTATTGACCGCGTCATTGCCAGCCCGCTCAAGCGTGCCTTTGTGACCGGCAAAACCTGTGCGGATTTGCATGGATTGGCGGTGAGCGTGGACGAACGCCTTACCGAAATCAATCACGGAAGCTGGGAAGGCTGCTTTGCACAGGACATCCAAGCCAAGTATCCCGATGCTTTTGCGCTTTGGCACACCAAGCCACACTTGGTACAAATGCCTGATGGCGGCGAATGTCTTGAGGATGTGCGCAAGCGGGCGATGGATGCTGTAAGCGACATCATTCGCAATTATCCAAATGAAACCGTACTGGTGGCCGCACATGATGCGGTGAATCGCGCGATATTGTGCGAAGTGCTCGGCATGGATATGGCACATTTCTGGAAAATGAAGCAGGACAACACCTGCATCAATGTGATTGAATACGATCAAAGTGAATGGCGCTTGGTGCTCCTCAACTCCACCCATCATTTGGGCTACCTCTTTAGCGGCATTGAACAAGCCGGCCTGTAAGCTGTGACAAAAGCAATACAAATACCAACGACCGTTGCAAATGCAACGGTCGTTTTTTGATGGCTGCGTCTTGACATTGGTACGATATCGGACTAGAATAACAGGCGGCAATACGTATGATTTCGTACTAAAGGAGTGAGAAGTATGCCAAGCAATGCAGCAATGAAACGCTATAACTATTTAATCGCCGAAATTGAATCGGTATATCATGAAGCGGCGTTGCGCTTTGGGATGAGTGACAGTGCGCTGATGATTCTTTATGTGCTATGTGGGCAGGATGGCGCATGTGCCTTGGCGGATTTGCCGTATTTTACGGGTCTTAGCAAGCAAACGCTAAATTCGGCGGTGCGAAAGCTTGAAGCCGAAGGCACTATTGAAAGTGTAGCCGTAGGCGCACGCAAAAAAGAGCTCCGATTGACCGAAGCCGGGCGTGCGTTGTGCGCACAAACAGTGGAACGCCTTATTGAGGCGGAAAACGCGCTTTTTGAAACCTGGGAACCGACGGAGCGACAGCTCTATTTGACATTGACCAAACGCTATTTGGATATGATTCGTGACAAGGTCAACGCCCTATAGGAAGGAGGCGCGGCGTATGAAGATACAGCTATCTGATCATTTCACCACGCGGAAATTATTGCAATTTACCTTTCCGTCCATTGTGATGCTTATTTTTACTTCAATTTATATCGTTGTGGACGGATTTTTTGTTTCCAATTATGTGGGCAAAACCGCTTTTGCGGCCGTGAACTTTATTATGCCGTACCTGTTGCTTTTGGGGGCGTTGGGCTTTATGTTTGGGACCGGTGGGAGCGCGCTGATTGCCAAATCAATGGGCGAAGGCAAGCCGGCGGAAGCCAAGGCACAGTTTTCACTTTTTGTCTATGTGGCAGTAGGAAGCGGTGTGGTAATCACCGTGATTGGGCTTTTAGGCTTGCGGCCGGTGGCATTGCTTTTGGGGGCAGATGGTGCCATGCTTGCGGATTGCGTGCGCTATGGGCGTATTATTCTCTTGGCGCTGCCGGCGTATATGTTGCAATATGCCTTTCAAGCGTTTTTTGTGGCAGCAGAAAAACCACAGCTGGGCTTGGCGGTTACAGTGGCGGCAGGGCTTACCAATATGGTTCTGGATGCGCTGTTGGTGGCGGTGATTCCGTTGGGGCTGGTGGGGGCAGCCTTGGCAACGGCGATGAGTCAAGCCGTGGGCGGACTGCTGCCGCTGGTGTATTTTGCATGTCCCAACAAGAGCCGTTTGCGCTTGGGCAAAACACGATGGAACAGCCGCTGGCTGTGGCAGGTGTGCTTGAACGGCTCCTCGGAGCTTATGAGCAACATTTCCATGCCCTTGGTGGGCATGCTCTACAACGTACAGCTGATGCGCGTTGCCGGTGAAGACGGCGTGGCGGCCTATGGTGTGATTATGTATGTAAACATGATTTTCTTGGCGGCGTTTATCGGCTACTCGGTGGGGAGTGCGCCCCTCATAAGCTATCATTATGGGGCTGAAAACCATGAAGAAATGCGCAATTTACGCCAAAAAAGCCTGTGCCTCATTGGCGTATTTGCGCTACTCATGGTAGCGGCAGCACAGCTATTTGCCGTGCCACTCTCCGAATTTTTTGTCGGCTATGACGCTGCCCTTTGTGCCATGACGGAGCACGGCTTCCGCGTTTTTTCATGCTCTTTCTTCTTTGCGGGCTTTGCCATTTTTGGCTCGGGCTTTTTTACCGCGCTCAATAATGGCCCACTCTCGGCGCTGATTTCCTTCTTGCGCACCTTGGTGTTTGAAACTGCGGCCATTATCATTTTGCCGTTTTTCTTTGGCATTGATGGCATATGGATTTCCGTTGTTCTGGCAGAATGCATGGCGGCCGTGATTGCTTTTACCTTGATGACGTGGAAACGCAAGGTTTATCATTATTAACAACGCAAACAGCCCTTTCTGAATGATAGAAAGGGCTGTTTGCATAGTATGGAATTATATTTTTGATACTAAAACGTTATTAAATGAGAAAGAATCATGGCGGATAGAATATAATTGTATTATAATTTTAAGTGGTATGCATTGATAGCAGAACCGACAAAGAGACAAAGCAAGCTGCTTTTAATATGAGGGAGTGTGTGTGTTGAATTTATCTCAAATCCAATTTTTCTTGGATGCTGTCGAGCTGTCCTCTATTCACAAGGTTGCGGAAAAAAACAATATCTCACCGCAGGGCGCAAGTAAATCCATCAAATCGCTGGAATCTGAATTGGGGGTCCAACTCATCGAGCGTTCCACAAAGGGCGTCGTTTTAACGGAAATAGGCACCAAGCTCAAACCGTATTTTGAAAATATCGCAGCGAATCAGCATGAAATTAAAAATATAATCGACAGCGAGTGCCAAAATGATTGTCTACGCGGCGTGCCGACATCGGCGATATCTGGAGAAATCAGCTTGGTGGTGACACCGCGTTTTGCAAATTCTTATTTAAGCGGTGTGTTGCATTCATTTAAGAAGACCTATCCAAAGGTTCGTCTTAAAATAGACACCATGAGTAACGATAAGATTTTCGGCTGTATGAAAAGAGATACCTTTGCCTTTGATTTGGCAATTGTTACAATAGCCAATATTGTAGAGTGGGGCGTTAAAGAGGTTTCGCAGCATTTTATGGATGAGGGTTTGCAATTTATTTCCTATTGTACCAAAGAGCTTTATGTGTGCGGGCGCAAGGACGTGATCAAGAAATACGGAGATGTTTTTGATGTGAGCAAGCGTGTCGATATGGTTGCCTATGAAAGCAGTGGCATTATGGACAATAATTGCTATCCGTTTGTCTTCAAGGTGGATTCCATCTCCACGCAGAAGGATTTTATCAATCAATCAGATACAGTGGGCGCGTATTCCTTGGATGAAATTGCAACACATTTTAATGCCAAGAAATATGCCCATATTCCGATGAGCAAACCGACAACACTCACCTATGGAATCATTATGCGCCAATCAGTCGAAATCACCGAAGCTGAAAAAGCCTTTTTGCAAACCGTGTACGACTATTTTGTAGAAACCGAGCATTGATGCACCAAAACGCTATAAAATGTAAGGATGCTGGCATTTTATGCTGACAGTATCCCCACAATTTTTTAAGTTTGCTTTCATGAAGAGTATGGTATACTAAGCGTGCAGTGAAAGGACCGACTGCTTTTCTTGTGACAAGGATTGAAACGAAAGAACAAAAGAATGAAAGAAGGTTATTCTGAATGAAGAAAAACTCTGAATTGGTAGCGTTGACCTTAATGGCTCTCTTGACCATGGGAGCAGTGACCGGTTGTGGCAACAATGATGCGGCAACCAATACATCCGGCAGTGCGTCCAGTGCTGTAACTGAAAGCAGTGCCGCTGACGAAAGCGCAGTAGAAAAAGATTTAGATAAGGTTGCAGACGATGAAAAGGATGCAGCGACAAATGCTGACGGCGAAACAGAGGACGTTGTTTCCGCTTACAATGCCGATATCATCGGTGAAGTCACTGTGAGTGACGGCAACACCTTGACAGTAGATGTGTACGAACCACATACCTCTGATGTCAATCTCCTCACTGCGACCGGTTCTGATTTGAGTGCAACCGGTGCCTCTGAAATGATTGAATTGAGCAACGTGGTAAATATCAAGAAGGTGATGGATGGTTATTTGGTAGCATCCAGCGCTGATGTGATTGAAAACGGTGACGTGGTTGCAGTTGTGACCAACGAAGACGGCACCAAGGATTTGATTATTCTCGAAATGGGCAATTAAATAGACGGGCAAACTTTACCGAACACCGCCGAGTATAACGCTCGGCGGTGTTTTTTTGTGATTTCACCAAGGGAATGTGTTGTGGCGACAACATCCGAAAGGATTAGCATCTTTTATTCTATGTATGAACGACAAGGTCATTAATTAACTAATAAAGGGGTACAGTATTATGGCGGCAAAAGTGAAATCGAAATCATCCTTTCAAATTCATTCCCTCATTATGCTCGTATTGATGTGCAGTGGTTGGTTCTTACCTGAAGGGAACATCCTGACCGAATACGGCGTGCGCATTAGCATGATTTTCTTGGGTTGTATTTGGGGTTGGATTTTTGTAGGGTAGGTTGAACCAAGCTTATTGGCATTGGTATTTTTGGTATTGGCAGGGGCAGGCACAGCGAAGGAAGTTGTTGGTGCCGGCTTCGGTAGCGAAATCATTGTCATGGTTGTATTCTTCTGCGTGTTTACCCAATGGTTGGAAGACATCGGCTTAACCACCACTGTGGCAAAATGGCTCTTGAGTAGAAAATTCTTGGCGGGGAAACCATACTTGTTTATCTTTATGATTTTCTTTGTTACCTTCCTTTGTGGGTTCTTTGTGGGGATTTATGCAACCATCTTCCTGATGTGGGGGATTTGTTATCGTATTCTCAAGGACTTGGATTTTGCACCAAAGAGCAAGGAAGCTTGCTTCATCTTGATTGGGGTGGCTTATGTCAGCATCATGGGGATGACCGTTAAGCCTTGGTCTCCATGGTCCTTGGTGGGCGTAAACGGCCTCAAGCAAGCCACCGGCGGCGGTGTGGAATTGTTGCCATACAGTAGCTTCATGGTGATTGTTTCTCTTGTAAGTATTTTGCTCTTCATGCTCTGCGGTAAATTCATTGTGCGTGTAGACATGAGCAAGTTTAAAAATCAAGACTATACCGGCATGGCAAAGGAAATCGACGTGACCGGCGAACAAAAACTTGGCTTGGTGCTTTTGGTGATTCTCTTGGTGGCCTTTTATATGCCTAGCATGTTGCCGGACGGCTTCTTAAAGACCTTGCTTTCCGCACAAGGGGCGATTGGGATCTGCCTTGTGTTCATTTTGATTCTCAGTGCGGTACGTTTTAACGGCAAGCCAACCTTGAATTTTGCAGAGCTTGCAAAGAAATCCGTTCCTTGGAACATGGTATGCTTGTTGAGTGCGGTTGGCCCATTGGGGACTGCGTTAATGTCCTCTGATGCCGGCTTTACCAAAGCCGTCATGGCAACTTTGAAGCCAATCATGGCAGGCCAAAGCCCAATGGTTTTCTATATTTTGACCATCCTCGTGGCGTGCGTGCTCACTCAGTTCATGAACAACACCATCCTCTTGGTTGTCTTGACTCCAATGCTCTGCACCATCTCTGGGATGATTGGGGCAAACCCTATTCTGATTGCCTCTCTCTTAATATTTGGCTTGACGGCTGCCTTGGCAACACCGGGGGCAAGCTCTCGTGCCGGTCTTGTTTTTGGGAACACCGAATGGATTGATACCAAGCAAGCCTATGTACAAGCGATTTTATCCGTTGCGACGGTTATTGTGGCCTTGCTGGTGGTAGGGATTCCGGTAGGGAACATGTTGTTCTAAAAAATCCTGTTATTTTAACTGCAAAAAGATAATATCTATAACACCGTAGGAATATCTGACCTGCGGTGGTTTTTTTATGAGTGGTGAATTCAAAAAGATGTTCATTTTCCGCGATATGAAGCGGTTTTTCACCATAAAGAAAAATGACAGCGTTGTAAATTCAGCGATACGGAAAAGTGTGTTGTGCTATATTAGGCAAGAAGTGTTAAGAAGGGAAGCGTATGGTATCGATGAAAGGATGCTATTGGATGGCGGCATTTTTCTTGGCACCTTGGCTTGTATGGCCTGTGCCTGGACCGGCAAGATCCTGCATGAATGGATTGGGCTTGCGGTGGTGGTGCTGTTTGTTACCCATCTTTTGATCAATCGTCGTTGGTATGGCAAGGCCTTTACCAGCAAAGGTGTGCCGATGAACGGCGTACGCAAAACCTTTAATTGTTTGTTGCTTTTTATGACGTTAGGGATGATTGTTTCAAGCCTCCTTCTGAGTGAGTATGTGTTCGGCTTTCTTGGATTAGGTGGTGACAAGGTGGGGCTTACGCCACATCTTATTTGCTCCTACTGGAGCTTCCTCATTATGGCGATGCATATCGGCTTGCATTGGCCGATGCTTTTGGCGCAATTTAAGAAAACCGCTTTGGGCAAGACCTTGTGTGGTCAAGCGTGGCTGGGTCGTGTAGGGGCCATCATTACGGTGGTACTTGGGGCGGTGTCCCTTTGGCATCAGCAATACGGTGCCCATCTCTTTATGCGCATCGGTACTTCAGATTTGCCGCATCAGGATTCCTTGCTTCTCTTTACCGTGGAGCAGCTCCTTATTATGGGGCTTTTCATTGTGGGAATTCGTGCAGTGCAAAAGCTGGTGCTTGGGCGTTGCACAAAGGCTACTTCATAAAAAAAGCGTGTCTCTCAAAAGAGGGACACGCTTTTTTGTTGGTAGATCTTCATTGGACGCAGACTTTTTGCAGTGTTATAATTTTTAGCTAGAAAACAGATTGCGTGTGTGGGAGGAATGTGCGATGAAAACCGGATTGCTACTTGAAGGCGGTGCCATGCGAGGCCTCTATACGGCTGGGGTGCTCGATGTGATGATGCAACATGACATTGCCGTAGACGAGATTGTTGGTGTGTCTGCTGGGGCCCTCTTTGGCATGAATTACAAATCCAAGCAAATGGGCCGTGTGCTGCGTTACAACAAAAAATATGCCCACAACAAAAATTATATGGGGGCCTATTCGCTACTCACAACCGGCGATATTATGAACAAAGACTTTTGCTTTGACAAGCTGGTTCATGAGTTGGATCCCGTTGACTTTGAGACCTATCGAAACAGCCCCGAGCATTTCTATGCGGTAGTGACCAATATTGAAACCGGTAAAGCGGAGTACATCAAGATTGACGACTTTAGAAATCCCAATCAATTGGAAGCCCTCAGAGCTTCCGGTTCGATGCCCTTCGTATCCAGACCCGTTCCGATTCGTGGCAATCTCTATTTGGACGGTGGCATCGCCGACAGCATCCCGATAGATAAAATCATGAGTTTGGGCTGTGATAAAATCATTGTTGTGTTGACAAGGGTGGCGGATTACAGAAAATCGCCGTCTAACACCCTCGTTCCCAAGCTCTTTTATCACAAATATCCACAGTTAGTAGAAGCCATCAACCATCGCTATGCCATGTACAATCATGAGCTCAATCAAATCGAGGCGCTGGAGCAAAAAGGGAAGATTTTCGTTTTCAGACCGTCAAGATTGGTGAACATCAAACGCACCGAAAAGGACCCAGAAAAAATTCAAGAAATGTACGATTTGGGCCAAAGCGATGCCAAGAACGCCCTTTCCGATTTAATGGCGTATCTTGATGCGGGCAGACAGTAAAGCGATGATTAAAAAGGAGAACACACAATGATTGAAACAAAACGACTCATCTTACGTCCGTGGCGCTTGGAGGATGCCGAGGCCCTTTATGAGGTGGCCAAAGACCCACGCATCGGCAGCCAAGCCGGATGGCCGGCGCATACGAGCGTAGACAATAGCCGCGAGGTGATTGAAGCAGTCTTTATGAATGATACCACCTATGCCATCTGCAAACAGGACAGCGACCGTGTGATTGGTTGCGTGGGCTTGATGATTGGTGAATGTAGCAACTTTAAGCTCCCCTCAAACGAAGGCGAGCTGGGCTACTGGATGGGCGTGCCTTATTGGGGGCACGGCTATGCCACCGAGGCTTGCCGTGCGCTTGTAGACTGGGGCTTTTCTGAGCTGGACTTGGAAAAAATCTGGGCCGGTGCCTTTGAGGACAATACGGCTTCTCAACGTGTGCAGGAAAAATGCGGCCTCACACTGCATCATATCAACGAACAATCTCTTTGGGCAGACAATGCAGAGGATCAAGCCAAGAAGGAAGTCATCCGCTGCCTGACCCGCGTCGAGTGGCAAAAACAACAATAACGACATGACCCCTGCACCAAAGGCCGCAGGGGTTTTTATTTTTTTGTGCCTCCTTATAAAGTCCTGATAATTGCCCAGTATGCTTTAAGTAAAGTTAAGGGAGGCTATGACAATGAAACAACTAATGATAGAAACACGCGGCCTGTCGAAGGCCTTTAAGAAACAGACGGTATTGGACGGGGTGGATATCCGGATTCCCGAAGGAACGGTCTATGGCCTTTTGGGGCCAAACGGTGCCGGGAAGTCTACTTTGCTCAAGATTTTGACGGGCATCATGCGCCCAACGGCAGGAGAGATTTTACTGGACGGACATCCGTGGTCCCGTGCCGATTTGGCGGACATCGGTGCCCTCATCGAAACGCCACCGATTTATGAAAACCTCAGCGCAAGAGAAAACCTCAAGGTGCGCGCCCTTCTGTTGGATGTGCCAGAGGCACGTATTGATGAGGTCTTGGAAACGGTGGGGCTTAGTGACACCGGAAAGAAAAAGGCGGGGCAGTTTTCGCTGGGGATGAAGCAGCGTCTGGGCATTGCTCTGGCGCTGTTGGGTCATCCAAAGCTTCTGATTTTGGACGAACCGACCAATGGCTTGGATCCCGTGGGCATTGGAGAATTACGCACACTAATCCGCAGTTTTCCACAAAAGGGGATAACGGTGGTGGTGAGCAGCCATATTTTGAGTGAAATAGCGCAGACGGCCGACATCATCGGTATTCTTTGCAACGGGCGTTTGCAGTATCAAGATCGGGTGGATGCCCACGAGAATTTGGAGGCCCTCTTTATGGAGATTGTGGCAAAAGGTGGTGTACGATGATGAAAAAATTGATTCAGGCGGAAGCGCTGAAGTACAAGCACAGTGCCTTGCCGAAGCTCACCGTTGGTATGGCGGTGGCATCAGTGCTGATGGCGGCCGTGCTCATGGGCAATTATTTTTCCGTCAATAGCTACAACTGGTGGTACATGGGCATGTATCCGGGGCTTTTGGGCATGATTGGGGCCAGTATCGGGCAAAAGGACCGCAAGAAAAAGAACCACACCATTGCCACCTTGCCCCTTTCGGCAGGTCGCATTTGGGATGCCAAGATGGTGGTCGCGATGGGCTATGCGCTTGTGGGGATGGTAGCGCTTACCGTGCTTACCATGCTTGCGGTGCCGCTTTTGCATCATGGCTTGGGCGTTCAATTTATTGTGCAGCCGACGATCAAGCAACAATTGGTGGCAACGGGGCTCCTTTGGCTGACCAGTCTTTGGCAGCTGCCGTTTTGCATGGCATTGAGTCAACGTTTGGGTGTGTTTTTGACCGTCCTCGTTAACCTCGCCTTATATATGGCGACGGCGGTGTTTGGAGCCTTAGAGGCCGCCTTCTATTTCTGGCCGGGGGCGCTGGCAGCCCGTGTGATGGTGCCGGTCTTGGGCGTTTTGCCAAACGGGCTTTTGGTGGTGCCGGGGAGCGTGACCTACGACCCTGCCTTGCTTGATGCCGGTGCGGTTTTGAGTGGGAGTGTGGCGGCGCTGGTATGGTTGGCAGTGTTATGGCTTTTTGGACGTAAATACTATGAAAGGACGGTGAGGGGGGTATGAGCAGCGTGGTGGGAGCCCTAAGGGCAGAGGCGTTGAAGCTCCGTCACACGTTTTTCTATTGGACCCATGCGGCACTGCCACTTTTGGCGGCTGGTTGTATGCTCGCCTATTTTGCCGGCACCAATGGGCGTGAGCTGTGGCAAATCACCGCCTATGTGGAGCTTTTGGGCATTGCCTTGCCCATTGTGGTGAGTCTTGTCTGCGGCATGGCGGTGGAAGTGGAGACGGACAATCACTTTCAGGTGTTTTTAGGGGGGCGCGCCCACAAGGGGACCGCTTACCTTTATAAGAGTCTTTGGCTGATGCTATGCGGCTTCGGAGCATTGGTATTGGCAATGGTGCTCTTTGGTGTGTGCTATGACGATTTGTTGGATAAAAACGGCTTGGGGTTATGGGGCTACTGCAAGGGGGCCATCTTGCTCTGGCTAGGCGCGGTGCCACTCTATTTGGAGCACTTGTTGTTACAGTTTCAGTGGCCGAAGACCGTTTCTGTGGCTGTTGGTGTGGCGGAATTTGTACTTTCCGCGCTCTTTTTAACAGGGCTTGGCGATGGGCTCTGGACTTTGGTGCCGTGTAGCTGGAGTGCGCGCTTGGTTGACACCTACGCAGTGGCGCTCTTGATGCCGAACCTTGAGTTTCCGCCACTGCCTTGGTTCATGGTCTTGCCACTGCTGGTTTTATTCGGCATAATCAGTGTATGGCTTTACAGATACGAAGGGAGGACGTGCCATGATTGAGATTTTAGCGATTGACGATGACGCGGCGATTTTGTCCCTCATACGCCGTGCCTTGGAACGGGACGGCTATCGGGTGACGACAGTGACGGATGCGCGCACCTTGGAGGCGGCCGAGCTTTGTCATTACGAGCTGATTTTGCTGGATGTGATGATGCCCGGCGAGGACGGCTTTGCCCTGTGCCGACGGATTCGAGGAATGGTGGATTGCCCCATTTTGTTTCTGACTGCGAAGACGGCGGAAGCGGATCTCCTCGAGGGATTGGCCATTGGAGGCGACGATTATATTAAAAAGCCTTTTTCGTTGAGTGAGCTTCGTGCTCGCGTGGCGGCGCATTTGCGCAGAGAACGGCGCGAAAAGACCCATAGCCTGCATTTGGGCAGAATCGAACTCATTCTGCTTGAGAAAAAACTTCTCATTGACGACGAGGAGGTGCCCCTTACCAAGAGCGAATACGCCATTTGCGAGCTTTTGGCATTGCACAAGGGGCAAGTGTTTAGCAAAGAACGCATTCTGGAAGCGGTCTTTGGCTATGACGGTGCAAGCAATGCTTCGGCGATTACCGAGCATGTGAAAAATATTCGTGCCAAGTGTCAGCCATACGGTCTTAATCCGATTGAAACAGTGTGGGGGATTGGCTACCAATGGAAGGATGAGAAACATGAAAAGCGCCTTTAAAGAACCGCGGCTTTCCGTGCTCTTTGTAGGGTATTTAGTGGTGTACGGTGTGAGCACCTTTGTGCTTTGCGTCGCATTGCTCACAGGACTGATCTTGCTTGGAAATACCGGTACCGTGCAGCCAGCCAATATGCAGGAAATCATTCTCTCGCAGAATATGTCAAAGATTCAACAGGCCAGCCCCGATGACGTGGCACAGTATATTCCTGACGGTGCCACCTACGGGATTTACGACAAGGATGGAAAGTGGCTGGGTGGCACTATGAACAAGGACCGTCGTAGTGACGCTTGGAATCGTTACAGCTTACGGGAATACACCCCTGACGATGAAGGCTATTACAAATACATGCCCATGGAAAATGGCGATGTCTGTATTGTCCGCTATCTCCTTTGGATGCGTTATACCTCGGATACGTTGAATCGTATCCTGCCACCACCGGAGTATTTGCTGGTATGGGGGATGCTATTGGTGGCTGTATTGAATCTACTCTATTTGGCGCATCGCTTCGGCCGCGCCATCAATCGTCGCCTCGAGACGGTGCAACAGGTGACAGAAAAAATTGCGGCCAATGACCTTGATTTTGAGGTGACCCAAGATACCGGTATTCGAGAAATCAACGCCGTGATGGCGTCCTTAGGTACCTTGCGTGATGCCCTTAAAGCGTCCCTTACCACCCAGTGGCAAAAGGAACAGCAAAAGAGCGAACAGCTTGCCGCCTTAGCCCACGATATCAAAACGCCACTCACCGTCATTCGCGGCAATGCCGAGCTTTTGCAGGAAAGTGCCGAGGATGCCTTTAGTCGCGGCTCAGCGACCTACATTGTGGAAAGTGCCGAGGACATCAATACCTATCTGGAAAAAATGCGTGCGGTGCTCTCAAACGAGGCAGTTGCCTCTTGCAGTGCGGTGCAATCGGTGCAAGATTTAGTGGAAATCTTGCGGCATGCCGCCAAGCAATTGACACAGGCGGCCCAGTTGCCCTTGCACGAGCAATTGGATGTGAGTGAGGGGGCGGTCTGTGTGCACACAGAGGAGGCGTTACGCGCATGGAACAATCTGCTAAGCAACGCCGCCACCTATTCCGATGGCACCGAGGGGATTGCCTGCAGTTACACAGTGCAGGAGAATGAGGAAGGCCGCTATTTGGTGGCGACGGTGCGCGACTATGGCGCAGGCTTTACGGCGAAGGATTTACAGCATGCCGACGAGGCCTTCTACATTGGCGATGAAAGCCGCCACTTGCGCAATCATCAAGGCCTTGGCCTTGCCATTGCCAAAGCGGTCATGTGCGCCCAAGGTGGGATGCTCTGCTACGCCAATGCCACCGAAGGTGCAGGGGCAACGGTGAGTCTGTGGTTTAAACTCGAAAATGAACAATAAAAAAACAGGTCGCAAGACACAGCGCATGGGGCGCGGTCTTGCGGCCTGTTTTTTTGAGCGGAAGATGCTATTGGGCAGAGTCGGCGACTAAATCCTCAAGAGCGTCCATATCGTAGACAATGAGTTGATGCTTTTGCCGTTTGAGAATGCCCTTGCATTCTAACTCGTTAAAGTAGGCGGTGACATTGGAGCGATGCACATTCACAATGGAAGCCATATCCGTGAGAGTGGGGAGCTTGTTGATGAGGGTGGTACCGTCGGCTTGGGGTTTGCCGTAGTGGCTTGCGAGGGTGAGAAGGAAGGTGTAGACCTTGTGCTTGGCGTTTTGTTGATGGTTGGTTAAGGCTTGTTGCAACAAAATGCCGTAGCGGGTACCAATCATCCGCATAAAGGCGCGGATATAGTTGGGATCCTGTTGTAAAAATTTAAATACCGACATATCCGATACGGAATAGAGCGTGGTTTCTTCGAGGGGGACAAGGTTTTTACCGAAATCATCGCTCACCGGATGAAAAATCAAGGTGTCTTTGATATAGATGTACATCAAGCGCTCGTGACCGGATTCGTCAAACATATAGGCCTTCACCTTGCCCTTGCTCAGATAGAGAAAGATATATTCTTCCGGAAAAAGAATTTCACCGCCTTTTTTGATGGTGTCTGTACGGATGTAATTGTTGAGGATAAACTGCTTCAATTCCGGAAAGGTATTGGTTAAATCGCCGGAAATAATAGGGAAAAATGCTTGCTCAGTCATGAGAACCTCCTCTACTATCGAATAAGATATTGAGATTATTATAATTAAAAAATGTTGTGACGACAACAGTAGTAGAAAAATGGCAATGATAAGATTTAGTTATATTGTTATTCTGCAACGTGAATGCGGACCCTAAAAGGAGGAATAAAAATGTCTCAGGTTGCGAAAAAAGACGGTGCAAGTTATTGGCTACGAGTGGTGTTGTGGATTGGGCTGTCGCTCTTTGGCTGGTTCGTGCCGGCGGTGGATCCCATCACACCATTTGGGATGCGTGTAGCCAGTATCTTTATTGGGATGATGTTCGGTTGGATTTGCTTGGATCTTATTTATCCGAGCTTCTTTGCCATTGTGCTCCTTGCCTTGGCCAGCGGTAAGACGGCACAGACCTTTTTCTTAGGCGGTTTTGGCAGTGAAATTGTTGTAATGATTATTATTTTGACCACCTTCTGCGCATTCTTTAACAAGGTGGGCTTGGACAATGTTATCGCCCAATGGTTTATTCGACTGAATATTATTCAAGGGCGTCCATAGCTCTTTATTGCGGCCTTCTTGATGCTCATGTATGTGTTGGGGTTTATGATTAACATCTATGCGACCATTTTCTTGCTTTGGCCTGTCATGTACAAGATTTGCGATGAAGCGGGCTTTGAACGTGGCGGGAAATTTTCCAGTTACATGTGCTTTGCCGTCACCTTTATCAGTGGCCTCGGTATGGTGAGCAAGCCCTTTGAACCGTGGAGCTTGGTTGGCCTCAATGCCTTGACCCAATTTATGGGGGAAGGCTTTAGCATGAATTATGTGCGTTACACCATTTATATGTTGATTATTTCCGCGCTCATTATGGCTTGCTACCTCTTAATTGGGAAGTTCTTAAAAATTGATGTTTCTCCGCTTAAAAACTATCGTGCAAAGAAACAACACATTCAGCTGACCCATGAACAAAAAATTGCCATTGGCTTCTTTGTGGTCTTTCTTGTTGCCATGTACCTGCCAAGTCTTTTGCCGGAAGATTGGATGCTCTCCAAGATACTTAATATTCTAGGTGTCATGGGGATTGGTGCCCTTTTGTTGGTTGGCTTGGGCGTGGCGCGCTCTAAGGGCATGAAGCTGGCAGAGGTTGATCGGCTTGCCACCGACGGTGTGCCTTGGAAGATTACCTTTCTCATGGTCGGCAATGCCGTCATCGGTAGTGCCCTTTCTTCCGAACAAGCAGGGATCATTGCTTGGATTAACTCCATTTTTGGACCGATGGTTCAGGGGCTTTCTCCGATTATGTTCTACGTGGTGCTCATTCTCATTTATGGGATTACCACTCAGTTTGTTCACAATCTCGTATTGTTAACCATTTTTACACCGGTTGCCTTGAACTTTGGGACCATGGTTGGCGCCAATCCGGTGACCATCACCTTTATCGGCTTAGTCATCTTGTCTGCGGCCTTGGCCACTGCCGGTGCCAGCTCCCGTAGCGGGCTTGTCTTTGGGAACTCCGAATGGATTGCACCGAAGTGGGCCTATACCCTTGGGATTGGCAGTGTGGTGCTGGTGATGATTGCTTACGCACTCATTGGGGTGCCTTTGGCAAATATCATGTTTCCAATGTAAAAATTATAAAAACAACAATGGATGTGTTGTGGATGCAACATCACCCAATACGCAAAGTTGGTAATATAAACTCAACGATAACAAAGACGTTCCTTCAGCGCCTATGGGGGAACGACTTAAACAATTAATAAGAATAGAATTTAAGGAGGATTATTCCATGACAACCGGAAGAAAAGTAATGGTTCTCGGCCTTGACGGGATGGAACCAAATACCGCTAAAAGATTATTAGACGAAGGCAGAATGCCTAATCTTCAAAAAATGATTGACCGTGGGGCAGCGCGCAAAGACTTGCATCTCTTAGGTGCAATGCCTACCATTACCCCAGCACAATGGACCACCCTCGCTACCGGTGCTTATCCTGGCACCCACGGCGTGACCGACTTCTGGAACCAAGCACCGGATGCCCTTGATACCATCATTTACGGCTTGGATTCCCGTCTCTGCCAAGCAGAACAACTTTGGAACGTAACCGCTGAATCCGGTCTCAAGACCTTGGTATGGCAATGGCCCGGTTCCTCTTGGCCACCATCCTCTGACAGCGAAAATTTGATGGTTGTAGATGGTACTCAACCTGCTTCCGTTAACTACTCCATCGCTAACATCGACATTGAAAAATATGCCATCGCTTCTAAGGACATCGAAGAATTGACCTTCATCGACCACATCGGTTCCAAAAACCTCGGCGATGCTGCAACCGACTGCGTCATCGACGAACTTGATCTAGAAGAAGACGATGAAGAAGCACAATATGACGAATTTGACGCTTCTAAGGTGACCGACAAGTCCAAGGCTGCATCTCTCTTGCTCAACCGTTACAAAATGAAACGTATCAAAAACGTAGACTTCCATCCGGAAACCGCAAAGGGTGGCTTGCTTTCCAAGGTTCCTTTTGACAAAATCGAAAGCCCAATCTCCGAACCTAAGAAATGGGCGAAGGAGCTTCCTGAAGGCGCTCTCGAATTCATCGTTTACACCGCTGGTGGTCAATTGCGTCGTCCATGTCTCATCTTGAAGAATGAACAAGGCATTTACGACACCGTTGAAGTATATCGTACAAAGAAAGACGAAACCCCACTTTGCGTATTGAAGGGCGATGAAATGGCTGTTGACGTTCTTGACGAATGCATCGACAAGGGCAAGAAGGTTATGGCTACCAGATATTACAAGCTCCTCGAACTCGCTGAAGACGGCTCTAAGTGCAGACTTTGGATGAGTACCGCATTTAAGGTAGATTGCGATGACAGATGGTCCCCTAAATCCATCTACAAAGAAGTCATCGAAAATTGCGGCAACGTGCCTCCATTCACCCAAATGGGCGGTACTTCACTCGAATTTGCCCAAAAGCTCTTGACCCCAACCTGGAGACTCAATGCATTGTGGCAATCTCGCGCCATCAACTACCTCATCAAAGAAAAAGATTTGGATGTTGTATTCAGCCATCACCACTTCATTGACCACTCCGCACACCAATTCTGGAACTTCGCATTGCAAAAGGAAGGCGCAGAACCTGAAGCTGAATGGCAAAAGCAAATCGACATCACCTACGAAGTGGCTGACGAATACATCGGTAGCTATCTCCACCTTTTGGATGAAGGTTGGGACATCATCTTGACCTCTGACCACGGTGAACAAATCCATACCGAAGCACCTGCTCGCTTGGGCTCAGCCGGTGGTGTCAGTGCAGGCATCATGAAGGAACTCGGCTGGACCGTTATGAAGAAAGACGAAAACGGCAACGAAACCAGCGACATCGACTGGGAAAAGACCAAGGCTGTGGCTGTTCGTACCAGCTATATCTGGATCAACCTCAAGGGTCGCGATGAATTCGGTAGCGTAGAACCTGAAGACAAGTATGCCGTAGAAGAACAAATCATCGATGACCTTTACAGATACAGAGATGCCAACGGCGACCGTATCATCGCTATGGCATTCCACAACAAGGATGCAAAGGTACTCGGCCTTGACGGCCCATATTCCGGCGACATTGTTTACATGAACCGTGAACACTTTGTTACCGAACACGGCCAAGGTCTCTCCACCTACGAAGGCTACTATGGCACCAGCGTTTCTCCAATTTTCGTTGCTGCCGGTGACGGCATCAAGCATGACGACAATGTGAAACGTACCATTCGTCAAGTTGACGTTGCGCCTACCGTGGCAACCTTGCTCGGTACCCGCATGCCAAGAGATTGCGAAGGGGCACCTGTATATCAAATCCTCGAAGACTAAGCTCCCCAAGAAAAGTCTTTACACCATCCATACTGATAAAGGCAGAGCTCCTCTCTCTGCATTTATCTATTGAGGAGTGACATTATGAACGAAGCGCAAGAAATCGATCGTGACATCTATTCCGGCATGGTTGCCGAAGAATTGGCGAAAAACGGTTATTACGGTGAAGACCTTACCTTGTACGGCTTTGAGGAATCGGCAAACGGTGGACGTGGCGTGCACTCTTCAATGATGAAGAAGAATGTGCTGTCACCTATCTCAAGCGCCGTGCCGTCGGCGCATTGCTCTCACCCATCGAAACCATTCACCGTCGCTCGGACGGCGGCGATGATGATTACAAAGCCCTCAAGGACGAATTTTGCGTACAGCTTGCAGACAGTGTGCTCACCGGTCGTGGCCCGAAGACGGATTTAACGCCTTTTTGGGATTATGTGAATGCGCTAAGCCCAGAGCAACGTAAAGAAAAATCCTTGGCCTTGGTTGGCGTATTGACTCTTCCATTTGACTTCGCAACCGTCGATCGTACTGCTCTCCGCACGCTCAAGCAGCCACAAAACGACGGCAACCGCCACTATTATGGCTTTTTTGTAAGAAAAGACAATCAGTGGCAAAGCGTCACCAACGGTTCATTGCCTGCCTTACTTAAAAAATGGCGCGCCCAAGAACATCCGGTGACCCCGCTTTTGAAAATGACCATGGAAAGCCGAGCACCCATCTATGCCCTAAAGGACGATTTTGAGAGGAAACTTCGTACGACGATGGACGATGGCTACCTCAACATGATTCACACGCTCTATCAAAACACAAAAAATAGCTAACTTCCTCATCAATGTCTCACCGGCTATCTACGGTGGGGCATTTTTTTGTGCTTGTACGAAAAACGGAATGGATTCCGTGCGAAAATCTGTCAAAACGGTCACATTCTCGTCACGGTGTGGACAGAGTGGATAGGGCCACAGAAAAAACAGTGATTGATTTGATAGGAGGAAATCATCAGAACTCTTTTAGAAACAAAGAATCTTTGTAAATAATACGGCAGTGGGGCGATGGATGCGGCAACTGTGAAAGGATAACTTTTGTAAAACAGTAGGATTAGGGGGTGCGTGCTCTTGAGTGAATATGTTTTTGGCTTCCTTGGCTTGGGGGGGAATGAAGTGGGGCTGACGCCACATCTGATTTGTTCCTACTGGGGCTTTCTTATTATGGCGATATACATTGGTTTGCACTGGCAAATGTTCACTGCACAGTTAAAGAAAACGGCCGTTGGGAAGGCCTTGTGTAGCCAACCATGGCTGGGGCGTGTACTTTCAGTCGTTTCGGTGGTATTTGGCGCTGTAGCGCTCCGGCATCAACAATACGGCGCACATCTTTTTATGCGTATCGGTACCTCCGATTTACCCTATAGCAATTCGGTGCTCTTGTTTACAATAGAAGAGCTCCTCATTATGGGGCTGTTCATCGTTATTATTCGCGCAGTGCAGCAAAAAGTGCTGGCAAAGGCTTCTTAAATCAGCAAAGCGTGTCTCTCAAATGAGGGGCACGCTTTTTCTATGCATTCAATCAAAAAAGTTTGAAGTAGTAGTCCGGACTACTTGCGTCATAGGGGGCAATCATGTATTTTATTTTTGCAAAATAATAATGCGCAGTGAAGTCCGTGTTACGGACATGCGTGGTGCGGTGTACATGCACTTGATGGTGTATCACCGTGTACGCACAGTCGATTTCTATGAGGAAGGGATGTAATCGATGAAACGACAACTATTGAGTGTGCTACTCTGTCTTGCCATGGTGGCGGAATGCTTGCCGACGGCTGCGCTTGCAGCAGCGCCACAGAAGGCCATTGAATTGGATGTCACACAGCTTAAGGGTGGTCAGACGAGCAGCATTTATTTCGGCAATTATCAACAAAACGACGCCACAGGACAGACGAAGGAGCCGGTCAAGTGGAGGGTGCTTGCCAACAACGAAAATGCGAACAGCAGCTTGTTTTTGCTTGCCGACCAAAATCTGGATGTACAGCAGTACCATACGGATCATACGAGCATCACCTGGGAAAACAGCCCCTTGCGAGCGTGGCTGAACAGTACGTTTATGAATGCAGCTTTTTCTAACGGCGAACAGCAGGCGATTAAAGCAACCTATATTTATAATGCAACGCAATCAGATGGCGTGACGAATCCAAACCCTGAGTACAGCACTGCTGGCGGAAACAATACAACCGATTGTATTTTTCTGCCATCCATAGAAGAAATGAACAACAGCAGTTACTTTCCAAACGGTAATACCGGTCGCGTATCGACTAACACTGCCTATGTTGTCAATAAAGAAGGGATGCATGGCAAGGTCGACAATGCCGATTATTGGTGGTTGCGGTCTCCCGGCTGGAAGGTGAACAGTGTAGCCTATATACAAATGAATGGCGCAGTGAACACAAAGGGCGGCAGTGTCGATGCCGCGCACTTTGCCACCCGTCCGGCGTTTAATATCGACCGAAACACCGTTCTTTTTGCATCTGCGGCGGTAGGTGGCAAGGGCAAAGCCGGCATGGACAGCGAATTGACCGCCATTGATGCAGCAGCGGGCAGCAACGAATGGAAATTAACGCTTTTGGACAGCAACCGCCATTTTGACGTGGCGGAAACAGCTGCCATTGCTAAGCCGGGTGGAACGGTTACGCTCAGTTATACAGGAGCAAGCAGTGGCACCAACGAATACATTTCTGCCATTATTGAAGATGGTAGCGGTGCCCAGTATTACGGCAGAATAATGCGCGCGACCGATGAAGCTGGTACAGTGGCTATCAACATTCCCAAGGCCCTCGCCGATGGAGAGTATACCCTTCAGGTGTTTAGCGAGCAATATAACGGCGGAGAAAATGACGATACCAAGCGCACGGACTATGCCAGCGCATTTGCTTCGGTGGCACTCACCGTTACCAGTGATACCACAGCGCCAACGTTAAGTCATGTGAGTACTTCCCGTACTGACATGGCTAAGGCGTCAGTGCGCTTTAGCAGCGATGAAGCCGGTAGCTACTACTACGCCGTTGTTGAAAGTGGCGCCGACGAGCCAACCATAGATATCAGTGGGGTGGGGATTTCTTGCGATGCAGCAGAGCATGATATTTTACTGGAGAATCTTGCAGATGCCGGTGCAAAGGATATTTATATTGTTGCCAAGGATGCGGCGGGGAATGTGAGTAATAAACTGAAAATCACCATTCCGGCCTACCATATTTATACATTGCATGTCACCGCGCCACCTTTTGAAACGGTGTATGACAGCGACCCGCAACCGGATGCAAAGCCTATTACCATCCAAAGCGTTGGCAACACCGATGCCACCATTGAGCGTGTAAACGTTTCCGGCGATGCGTTTACCATCAGTGGCGGTGGCAATACCGTGGAAGCGGGGAAAACCATCGACACATGGACCATTCAACCAAAAGCCGGACTAAGCGCAGGCACACACACCGCGACCATCACCGTCACCTATAACAACGGCCTGACGGCAACGGCACCGGTGTCTATTGTGGTGGTGCCCGGCGCACCTGCTCAAGGTGAGGGCTATACCATCGACTACACGACAGAAAAAATTGAGATCCAAGCAGGCTATGAAGTCAACCAAAACAAGGATTTCAATGGCAACCAAGTAGAGAATAAAGCCGGCGTTACACCGGGGCAAACACTCTTTATCCGCAAAGCGGAAACTGCTACAACGCCTGCCGGTGCAGCAGTGGCAATTACAGTGCCCGAGCGTCCGGCAGCGCCTATTGTGTCAGGTGTGAATGAAAGCATTGAAGGACGCAAGGACGGAAAAATCACCGGCGTTAGTGCAGCCATGGAATACAAAAAAGCAGAGAGCCAACAATGGATAGCATGTAGTGGTGACACCATCACTGCACTTACACCGGGTCAATATCAGGTACGTCTCAAGGCGACAAACAGCAGCTTCGCCGGCGTGTCTGCCGATGTAGAAATTGCCGTTGGTGTTGTAAGCACCTACACATTAAACGCTGCAGCACCAACGTTTGAAAAAGTGGTTTCAGGCTATACACAGCCGGAAGCAAAGGCTATTAGCATCTCAAATAGCGGCAACACCGATGCCACCATTGAAACGGCAAGCGTTTCCGGCGATGCGTTTACCATCGGTGGCGGTGGCGATACCGTGGAAGCGGGAAAAGCCATTGACACGTGGACCATCCAACCAAAAGCCGGATTAAGCGCAGGCACGCATACCGCGACCATTACCGTCACCTATAACAACGGCATGACGGCAACGGCGGAAATTTCCTTTACCGTGGAAGCGACTTACCGTTTGACGGTGGTGCTAGATGGTGGTGATGGCAAGGATGGCAGTGGGACCTATGTCGCAGGTACGCAGGTTGCACTGGATGCCGGCAGTAGACCACATTATCGTTTTGCTGGTTGGACTACATCCGATGGTGGCACATTTACAGATGCTTCCGCATCGGCAACCACATTTACCATGCCGAGCAAGGACGTGACCGTGAAAGCCAACTGGACCTATTGTGGCAGTAGCGGTACGCACAGCTACACCATCAAGGCTACCGCCGGTGAAAACGGCATGATTTCGCCTTCCGATACAGTTAAGGTACGAAAGGGAAGCCATCAAACCTTTACCATCACGCCACATAACGGCTATACCGTTAGTGATGTGAAGGTTGACGGTCAAAGCATTGGTGCAGTGACGACCTACACCTTTGAAAATGTCAAAAAATCGCACACTATTGAAGCATTCTTTGAAAAGGCCGCCGACCATTCGCAAAGCGACCGCTTTGAGGATGTTGTCAGCGGCAGCTATTATGAGGAAGCCGTTAAGTGGGCAGTGCAAAACGGTATTACCTCAGGCACCGATGCCACCCACTTCTCACCCGATGCGGTCTGCACCCGTGCTCAGGCTGTGGTCTTCTTGTGGCGCATTTCAGGGAGCCCGAAGGCCAATGGCGACACCATGCCGTTTAGCGATGTCCCGGCAGACAGCTACTACTATGATGCTGTGCTGTGGGGCGTGGAAAGCGGCCTTGTCAAAGGCACCGGCGCCACACAGTTTAGTCCGCAGATGCACTGTAGCCGAGCTCAGATTGTCACATTCCTGTGGCGTGTGATGGATGCGCCGCAAGCAGGCAGTCAAAATCCGTTTACGGACGTGAAGGATGATGCCTACTACTATGATGCGGTGCTTTGGGCGGTGAAGGACGGTGTCACCAAGGGCACCACTGATACCACATTTAGTCCAAAGGCAGATTGCACAAGGGCGCAGATTGTTGTGTTCCTCTGGCGCATGTTTGCATAGCAGATTAATTAAGATAGATATACAAAAGGGAGGGGCAGCACCTTATCGTGCGCCCCTCCCTTTTGCATGGGCTACTGTCTGCTGTGGCCATGCCTTTGCACTTTATTTGATGCAAGAAAAGCGGTACAATAGAGGATAATAAGCAGCAGCTTGAAGGAGGAATATTCATGGCAAAGAAAAATCAGGCGCCGGTACAGACCAACAAAAGACCGGGCATTTGTCAATATTGTGGGAAGCCGGAGGCTTTTGACGGGCCGTTCTGCTCCAAGGAATGCAAGCAGGCATACGAAGAAGGTATGAAGCGCGATCAACCACGTGTGAAGCTTTATATGATGGGTATGATTGCCGGTGCGCTTATCCTTGCCTACGGTGGCTTTGCGAATGTAGATGAAGCGATGGGTGTGGGTGCTATTATTATCGGGATGACATTCCTGTTCATGCCGTTTTTGCCAACAAGCACCGTAAAAAGCATGGGCTATCGCCGTTCCCGTGGCTTGGGACGTATTGCCGGTGTGGCGATGCTAATCCTGGGGATTTGGGCAGGCTGGTTCTATTAAGAGCAATCTAAAGACCCGACCAAGCGATAGCGTTAAGCTGTGTCGCTCAGACAATCGCATTCATTCGGTGGTTCAGTCACCAATGAGATGCCGTAAAAAAATAAACCCGCATTCTCTTCCTCGTGAAGGGAATGCGGGTTTTTGCTTAGTGACGTTCGATTTCGAACCATTTTTCCGCGTAGGCAGAAAGGGAAGGAACCACATCCTTGATGGTAATGGCCGTGGTATTGATGCAGAGCTCATAGCCACGGCGATCGCCCCATTTGTAAGGACTCAAAATGCTGTGGGTTTTGCTGCGGTTTTTGTCAATTTGGTTGATTTTCTTTTCAAATTGCTTGTCGGTCAGGTTGGCATCATCGGTGTCACGACGACGGCAACGAGCGATACGTGCCTCCATATCGGCATGGACAAAGATGCGCAACGGATTTTGATCACGCAGGATAATGTCGGCATTACGCCCGACAATGACGCAATTGCTCTTGGCAGCAAGGGTTTTGATAAGATTGGTTTGCTTGGTCAAAAGAGCGGTGGATTGATCCGCAAAGTAGTTTGGCATGATGGAGAAGGTCTGCCCGATGGTGATAGGGTAGAGGTTTGTCAAGCTGTTTTCCTCCAAGGTGCGTTCCAAGTAATCCTCGTTGAGGTCGGTTTGTTCGGCGAGCATGGAGAGAATTTCACGGTCGTAGTAGGCGTAGCCCAACGCCTCCGCCAGACGCTTGCCCAGCTCGCGGCCACCGCTGCCGAATTCTCTGCTAATGGTAATTATGTTCATGATGATTTCCTCCTTTGTGCAAAGGGCGCCGAATGACGTCTTTTAGGCAATGTTTTCAATGTAGCGCATAAGAATGGTTGCAAGTTGTGAACGACTGGCACCGGCCTTTGGTGCCAAGGTATGATTGTCCAATCCGCTCACAAGGCCCACATCCACGCCCCATTTCATGGCATCCAATGCCCAAGAGGAGATGGTGTCCTTGTCGGTGAAATGACTCAAATTATCATGGCCTGTAGGGGTATTGCTGTAGCGGTGAAGCATGGTCACCAGCTCTTCACGGCTGACCGGCTGCAAAGGATTGAGCCCATCAGACACGCCGTTATCAATGGCCCATTGCTGTGCACCGCTGTACCATTGTTCGCCCTCCTCGAGGGTGGCGTTGGATTCACGGGCAAGCACTGCCCAAACCATCGCACGGGTAACAGCACTGTTCGGTGAGAAGGTGGTGTCGGTGGTGCCGACCATGAGATGGTTGTCGTACACGTATTTGACCGGCTTATAGTACCAAGTATTCGAATTGACATCGAGAAACGGTGGTGCATCGGCCGGGCGTTTACTAAAGGTTACCTTGAGATACAAGGTACAGTTGGTCATGGTGAAGGAATAGCGACCGTTCCCCAAGGCGCGGGTCTGAATGATGTTGCCTTTTTCATCGGCGACTTGCAGGGTATCCAATTCATAGCCCTTGTCCGGTGTAATGGTGATGGTGACGGTGCTCCCCTTGGTGGCACTCGTTGGTGAGAAAAGCACGGAGCCGTTCTCCGGTTCCTCCGCCAACACCAACGGATGTGGCTGTAAGGCGTTTGGATCCTGTGGCGTAATCCCACTTGGATGCAGGTTGATGGTGTAATCGCAGATATCCTTATTGGGTGCTGTTGCCGTGACGGTAACGCTGGTGGTTTGATGTGGTGTCAGCTTAATCGGTGCACTCCATTGCGCCGATGGCATTACCTTGCCGTTGATGGTGATGGTATCGCCGCTTTGTGCCATGACCTGCACCGTTTCGACATCTCTTGGCAAGGAGAAATTGCGCGCGCTGCCACCTACGGTGCTAAAGTGATGAATTTGCCCGTCATATTTTACGGCCAAATCGGTTAATTGGGCGCGTGCACGGGTATAGGTGCGGGTGACGGTATTGCCACGTTTGCCGTTTTTTTCGGCATAAGCACTGATGCGCATTTTGTCGTAGGAATTGGTCAAATCATCCAACGCGATAGGGTCGGTATACGCTTGGTAAGGGCCGCCATCGCTCCAATAGATGGTGGCATTGTCGGCACAATCCAAGGTAAGGGTGGTGTGGTCGGCCACAGGGCCTTCGATTTCAGAAAAACGCACAGTGCCAACGGCTTCACCGTCTGCCGGCAATGGGTTGGTAAAGCCCTTGATACAAACATTGGTGATGTAGTAGCCGGTGCCGGTGTGACCGGCAATATCCTGCCAAGTGCCATCCTTTAGGATATAGCTTTCGCCACCTGTTCCCATATAGGCTGGCACGGTTTGATTATCCGGGGTTGGGCACCATTCAATGGCCAAGGGTTGGTTGTAGGTTGGATTTTTGAAAGTCACCACAATGCTAAAAGCTTCGCCCTGTGTGAGCTTGACCGCCTCAGAAAGCTCAATGGTGTGATAGCCGGCATAAGGCTCGCGGCCACGTTGCCCCTTGAGCACACATGTGCCTGATTCAGGCTCGCCCGGGGTGACGCCGGTATAAACGCTGATGGTATATTCGGCGTTGGCGTCGGTGGTGTAGAAGCTCACCGCTTCGAGCTGTTCATTGCTTGCTGCGGTAAATATGTTGGCAGCGGTTGCAACGTTTTGATTGTGACGGTCGGTATTGGCAGAAAAGGACCAACCGTTGGTATCGTATTGATAGTTGCGGGTATAATTATCGGCACTTTCCAAAAGGTAAGCATTGCCCGAAACCAGACTCTTGTCCTCGTAGGAAATCCAGAAATAGCCGTCATCGCCCCAGTTGGTGCCCCAGCTGTTGCGCACCAGCCATGCGCCGTCGTGCTCAGGTTGGTTTCCGCTGACAAAATTGTTCTTAGAAAAATGATCGTCCCAGCCTACAATCAAAACCGCATGGTCTGAGCTACGCTCGGTGCCGTTGTAGCAGGCGTAGGTTACAGGGTTGTAGGTATCGGTCCCATGGGAATAATAGTTCAAGCTCACAGGCCCCACGTCCATCAAAATGCGCTTGGTAATGGTGGTGGCGACGTCGGCATTTTGGAAAATATCGTAATAAACGCCGTTTGGCATATAGTAAGCGTCTTGCAAATGATAGTCGGCCATATAGCGCATATCTTCGGGAAGAGGTGCAAGGCTTTTGATTACAAGCGGTGCCTTATCGGCAGTAATAGGACCCTTCCAGGCTGCCATGGTTGCCACGGCTCGTCCGTCATTGCCGCCGGAAAGATAGGCGCTTGTATTTGGCGCAAATTCTTTTTCTTCGTTGCCGGTGTAGCAAAACCATGCAGTGTGCACTGCCGAAAGGGCGAGCTGTGGAACTTGGGTTTTGATGCTCCCGCAAGCGGCAGAGTTGGCGGCGATGGCCCAGCAAATGCCGGAGCTGCCTTGATCATAGACAGGGTCTACCTTGCCGGATTGACGCAAATCATATTGCGCCGGCAAGGCTTGGGCACCATGATTGGCGGCACGTGGTGTGGCTGCTTGGGTCGCAGTGTAGCTTTCCGCGAGATAAGAAAAATCCTGCGCGCTTGGTGCATAGCCGGTTTGACCGTCGTTGACCCATTCTACATAGGCCGGGTTGATGCTTGCGGTGTCAATATTTTCCGCAAGCGGGCTTTTATCCTCAGCTGCACTGGCAGGCAGCGGCGCAAGGGGGCTCGCTATCAAGAGTGCGGCCAAAAGCCCGCTCATGATAGATTTCATCCGTTTATTCATAAAGGAAAGTTCCTCCTCCGATGTATCGTTCTATAGACGCGCACAGCGTCTATTGCCTACTTATAATAATAGCGAACCTTTCTTGTGCATGCAATCCAATAATGTTGGTGTCAATAAAAGATTGCAGTGTCAAAAGTTGTAGCGTACCACAAATCATATGCTAGCGAGCGCTCCTATACGGCGCTCTGTTTCGTAAGAGCACTGTGCTTGACAAGGAAAGGATAAAAGTTTACACTGTGAACAGTTAACAATGTAAACCAATAGTAAGGAGTCTGCGATGAATGATTTGAACGAAGCGCTCTTAGGCGCATGGATGGAAGTATCTTCAGTGATTAACAACGACCGTGTATCGGCGCTCATTCCTTACAACGTGGCCTCTATTTTGCGCTATTTGACTCACAGCCAAAGCGAGGACGTAACCGCAAGCGAACTCTGTGCCGAGCTCCGCATGCAAAAATCACAAATGAATCGTACCCTTCAATATATGGAGGACCACGGCATGATTACCCGCGAGCGTACCGACAGCGACAAGCGTCGTGTGCATATTCGTTTGAACGAGAACCACCTCGAAAAATTCATGACTCAGCATGACGCAGTGATTCGCTATATCGGTGGTGTAACTGAAGCCTTGGGCGAGGAAAAAACCACCCGGCTCATTGCGTTGGTCAATGAAGTGATTGAGATTATCAAGGAAAAGGATCCCCAATTAAAATATATTAACGACACAACCCAGGAGGACAATAAATGAAACCTGTAGTTATTGGCACCCACACATTAGACATTCCCATTATTCAAGGCGGTATGGGCGTTGGCATTAGCCGCGCAAGCCTTGCCGGTGCTGTAGCCAAGGAAGGGGCGATGGGCGTCATCAGCGCCGCTCAAATCGGCTATGATTGCGAAGGCTTTCGCCAAGCACCGGAAGCAATAAATTTGAAGGTGCTTCCTCAGCACATTGCGCAAGCCAAGCGCCTTTCCGAAGGCAAGGGCATGGTCGCAGTGAACATCATGACCGCTACCCAAGACTATGAAAACTATGTCAAAACCGCTTGCGCTGCCGGTGCAGATGCGATTATTTCCGGCGCCGGGCTTCCAACCAATTTGCCGAAATTTGCCACCGGCTTTGATGTGGCATTGGCACCGATTGTTTCCAGTGCAAAATCTGCGAAGGTGATTCTCAAATATTGGCACAGCAAGCACGATTACTGTGCGGACTTCGTGGTGATTGAAGGCCCAAAGGCCGGCGGTCATTTGGGCTTCAAAAAAGAAGCGCTTGCCGATGTGGAGGCGATTGCGTTCGATGCAGAAATCGCAGATATCCTCGCAGTGGTTCATAGCTACGAAGCGTTGTATCATAAAACCATCCCTGTCTTTGTAGCCGGCGGTATCATGAATGCTGATGATGTGCGCCATGTCCTTGCGCTCGGTGCAAGCGGTGTACAGGTGGCAAGCCGTTTTGTAACAACCTATGAATGTGATGCGGCGCAAGCCTACAAGGATGCCTATCTTGCTGCCACCGAAGCTGACGCTGTGATTGTGAATAGCCCGGTAGGGATGCCGGGGCGTGCTCTCAATAATCCATTCGTGAAGCGTGCAGCTGAGGGTCCTATTCCGGTAAAGGGCTGCTACAATTGCCTTTCTGCCTGCAATCCGGCGCAAACCCCTTACTGCATCAGTCAAGCCCTCATCAATGCGGTGAAGGGCGATGTCGATAACGGCCTTATCTTCTGTGGGGCACGTGTGGGCGAGCTCAATAAAATGGAACATGTGGCAGATGTTATTCGTGATTTGAACGTATAGCGGGGATGTGCGTGTCCCCAAGGAGGAGGAACACCATGGATCAGTTGGAACGCCGTCGTTATTTGATTGAAGCCCTCATTAAAGAAAAACCTGCCCACGGTGAGGTGCAAATTCCTGTCGATGCAGGTGCACAGCGCAAGCTTTTGCGTGGACTCATGAACGTGCGTGAAGCAGGCCCTATTAATGAAGCCTTTTTGCAAATACAGGATGAATATTTAATCCGCGAAACCCAAGCCAAGGGCGTCACACACCTTGCCGATCTCAAAGCCGTTCAACCGGGGCTCTATCTGTGGCAAGGAGATATTACCACTCTTGCCTGTGACGCCATCGTCAATGCGGCCAATAGCAGTATGACCGGATGCTACTACCCCAACCACGGTTGTATCGACAATGCCATTCACACCTTTGCGGGCGTTCAGCTGCGTAACCTTTGCGCGGAAATCATGGAAGCGCAGGGCCATTTGGAACCGACCGGCCAAGCAAAAATAACGCCTGGCTTTAATCTGCCGGCAAAATACATCCTGCACACGGTTGGCCCGATAGTGCGCGGCGCCCTCCGCGAAGCGGATGAAACAGCCCTTGCGGATTGTTATCGTGCGTGCCTGAAGCTGGCGGCAGAACACCACCTCGAAAGCGTGGCCTTTTGTTGCATTTCCACTGGCGAATTTGGCTTTCCCAATGCTCGCGCCGCAGAAATTGCCGTTGCTACCGTCAAAGATTTCATGCGCACCCCGTCAAGTATTCATCACGTAATATTCAATGTCTTCAAGGACACAGACCTCATGCTTTATGAGGCCCTCCTCGAACAATAAACACTCATATCTTCGAAAAATGCCCAATCGTCGACAGACGGTTGGGCATTTTTTTTGCAATAAATTCTATTAGAACGCCATCAAGGGAAATTTTTTGGACACCTCGTTTGCTACTATAAGAGAAAGAAAAAGCATTGAACGAGAAAGACTACCAAACAGAAAGGGTCATTACAATGACGAAGATATATTTTACAATCACCGGCACAAAGCATTATTTGGGCATGGCATTTTTTAAGCCGGACATGGTGGTGACGCTCCAAAAAGAGCCGGACAATCCTTTTGATAGAGAAGCTATCCAAGTCACCCTGCCCGGGCTCGGGGTCGTGGGGCACGTGGCCAATAGCCCCTATACGGTGCTCGGCGAAAGCATGAGCGCCGGTCGCTTGTATGACAAAATCGGCGATACCGCAACAGGCATTGTGCGCTATGTGCTTCAGGAAGGCATGGTTTGTGAATTGGTAAAGGAGGGTGCGTGCTATGGGCAAGGTCTGGGTGAAAACCCGCTATGACAACGACATGCAATGGGACATACCGCACAGTGTCAACATTGCCACTGCCATGATGGCGGCGTTTCGACAATGGGATGCACGTCCTGCGGCGTGTAGCTTGGATATTTGTGTGACCAAAGAAGGGCGGACACTTTTGGTTGAAATGAACGATGCCTATGCTCTTGGCTGTTATGGACTGCCGGCATTGCTGTATGCAAGGTTTATTTCAGCAAGATGGAGCGAGCTATTGGCACGTGAGGATTGCTACCGATAAAGCATAATGTTCTATACAGAACGGTGTATTTACGATAAGATAGAATCAAAGGTGCTGGGGGGAAGGAATATGGCTAGGGGAGATAATCAAAAACTAAAAATGCTTCATTTATTGAAGATTATGGCAGAGGAAACCGACGATCAGCATATGCTGACTATGACAGAAATCGTAGATAAGCTCAAAAAAGCGGGCGTTCATGCAGATAGAAAAACACTTTATTCGGACATGGCAGAGCTGGAACGCTTTGGCATTGACATCATCAGCCAGCGACAGGGCCGCAACACCTATTATCATTTAGGGGCACGCCAATTTGATTTGGCGGAGCTCAAGATTTTGGTGGATAGCATTGAAGCGGCAAAATTTATTACCGATGCCAAGACAAAATCGTTAATTCGAAAGCTGAGCGGCTTGGTGAGCCGTTTTGATGCCGATGCGCTAGACAGACAGGTGGAGCTAAACGGACGCGTGAAAACAACCAATCGCCTTGTCTTTAATAATGTGGATGCATTGCATGCGGCGATTAGCGCCGAAAAGCAAATTCGTTTTCATTATTGTAAGTGGGACATCAAAGGCAACATGGTACCACGCAATGATGGGGCTTGGTATTATGCCAGCCCGTGGCAGCTCATGATTAACAACGATTATTATTATCTGGTGGCGTATTCACCGGAAACAGATAGCATCAGACATTACCGCGTGGATAAGATTAAGGACATTTACGTGGTGGACGAACCACGCCAAGGTAAGGAGGCATTCAACAACTTTGACTTTGGTGCCTATGCGAAATGCATGTTCGGGATGTTCGGCGGCGAAGAACGGCGTGTGACCTTGGAATGTGACATAGACATGATAGGTGTGATTATCGATCGTTTTGGCAAGGACGTAACGTGCATCCCAAAAGGCCAGCGTGCCTTTGTGGTGTCGGTTAATGTCATCCCAAGCTTGCAATTTTTGGGCTGGGTAGTGGGCTTGGGCGACCGTGTAAAAATCATCGGCCCAGATGATGTGATTCAACAGATGCGCAATGAAGTGAAACGCTTGAGCACGCAATATTTCAAAGCTTCAGAAATGCGAAAGGCGTGAACAAGGACGATTTCGTAGCAATGACAACGACATAACAAAACAGCACCCGAGGTGCGCCATGTGTGCGCCGTTTCGGGTGCTGTTTTATTATGCGTTGAGTGTGCGCAGAACCGTGCGCAAAAGCTGTGCCAGTTGGTTGGCTTCTGCTGCGGAAAGACCGAGCTGGCCGTTTAGCTTATCAATGAGGGGCGCGGCTTTTTCCTTGAGGTCAATGCCCGCTTGGGTGATGGTGATAACGAGGTTGCGGGCGTCGCGCTGATCGCGGTCGCGGCGAATCAAACCCTTTTGCTCCAAGGCGCGGAGCACCGGTGTGAGGGTGCCGGAATCCAGATAGAGCAGCTTGCCCATCTCTTTGCTGCTGATTTGGCCGTGCTCCCAGATAACGAGCATGGCGAGAGCTTGGGTATAGGTAAGGTCAATGTCGGCAAGAAGCGGCTTGGATGCGCGGATGATTTCCTTGGAGCAGGCATAGAGCGCGAAGCTATGCAGCTGCTCAAGGGATAAATGGTCGTAACGGTCGGTCATGGTGATTCCTCCGAGGATTAATTTTGAAACAAAATAGATTGTACCCGATTGAATCTTGAAATGCAATGAACAATGAATGGTGAACACGAGGGGGTTATGTTTGTGTTCAATACGACAACAACGTATAATAAGAGGGAAAGATAACGCAATATTTTTGCAAGAGGTGCAAGGATTCAGCTTGCATGGGCAAGGATGCTATACTAAAATGAAGAAAATGTTCAGTGTATACAATTTTGGGGAGAATACGGTTTTAGTAAAAAGAAAGGGTGCGTACGATGCAGGAATATGTGATTGTGGCGGAATCAGGCTCTGACATTCCGCGCGAATTGGCAGAAAAACACAATATTTATATTGTACCGATGCATGTAACATTTGGAGATATTACAAAGAAGGACGGGCATTTTCCACCGGCAGAGGTGTGCATGTATTACGAACGCACCGGTGCTGTGCCGCTCACCAGCGGATGCAATCCCGGGGATTTTGCCGAAGTGTTTGCACGGATTGACAAGGAACATCCGGACTGCCATATCCTCTATTTGGCATATTCTGCGGTGACCACCTGTGCGTATCGCAGTGCTGAAATTGCCGCCGAAGGACGCAAAAACATCAGCTTTATTAATACCAAGCTGCTTACTGTGGGGCAATGTGCGGCGGTTGTCCGCTTGGCCGAAGAATTGGAAGCGCATCCGGAATGGAGCTTGGCGGAAATCGAAGCGCAAGCGGTGCGTATTTATGCATCTGTGGAAATGAGCTGCTTAATCAGCAACATTGACTACATGCGTGCCGGCGGTCGCGTAACCAACAGTGCGGCATTGATTGGCAATATCTTTAACATTCATCCGGAAATTATCTTGGACAAGGACGGCTACATCAAAGCCGGCAAAAAATACCGCGGCAAGATGCGAAAAGCGGTGCTCAAGCTCATGGACGACTACTTCAACGATCGTAATCTGGACCGCGAATTGCTGTGGCTGGGTTGCACCCATGGCTTTTCTGAAGCACTTAAGGAAGAAACCATTCAATACGCCTATAGCCATGGCTTTAAGGAGGTACGCTGGATTAATGCCGGTGGCGTGATTACCACCCATGGTGGCTCCGATGCCTTCTGTATTTCCGGCTATCGCAACGCCTAGACGATGACGAGACACCTGCACGGTGTCTCTTTTTTTTCTGTGCGCCAAAAAATGGCGTATGAGTAGGAAATATGTTATAGTAGTAGCGTCAGTTGCCTGCTAGGGGCAACGGATGCGGAAGCGTGGCTTCCCAATAAAGGGAAAGGAGCATGTGATGAGCAGCTTTCAAAAAAAAGAACGATTTATTGTTAATTTGATTTTTTACGGCTTGATTGGCGCACTGCTTTTTGTCGGTGCAAAATATTTATTGCCTGTATTGATGCCGTTTTTGCTGGCGCTTGTGGTGACGCTATTGCTACAGCCGTTGATTCGTCTGGTGGCGAAAAATGCACCGAAATTCAAACGTGCGGCGGCGCTGCTACTGTGTGCAGTGTTCTATATAATCTGCGCCTATCTGGTGGTTAACTTTGGGGTGCAGCTTTTTCAAAAGGTCGGCGATATGATTGCCCATATTCCGGCGCTGTATGAAAGCTATATCGTCCCTGCTATGTGGATGATTTATGCTCGAGTCAACGAATTTGTGGAAAATATCGACCCGAGCCTAACCAAAGAAATCGATGCGATTTTTATGGATTTATTGCAAAATATGCGTCTATATATTACAGAGTATTCCATGAAGGGCGTGGGGCTTCTCACCAATACCTTGACGATGATTCCGGGGCTGCTTTTGAAGGTCTTGATTACCATTGTATCCACCTTCTTTATCGTGGCAGATTATGATTACCTCAGAAAACAGGCTGTACGCTTTATTCCGCAGGAAAAACGTCCAACCGTGGAAACCGCCATCGGTTATGTCAAAAACACCATTGGTAAATATGTAAAATCCTATTCGCTGATTTTCTTTATCACCTTTTTTGAGCTTGCTATTGGCTTTTCTCTCCTACGGGTGCAAAATGCCATGCTCTTGGGCTTGCTGGTGGCAATCTTTGACATTCTGCCAATCCTGGGCACCGGGGGCGTGCTGATTCCATGGGCGCTTATATCCGCCGTGTTGGGCGACAAAGCCTTTGCACTGGGCGTGTTTACCCTCTATATCATCATCATCGTGGTGCGTAACATCATTGAACCACGTATTGTTGGCAAGCAAATCGGCCTTCATCCGCTGGTGACTTTGGTGTGCATGTTTGTGGGCTTAAAATTCTTTGGCGTGATTGGGCTGTTTGGGTTCCCAATCGCCCTCTCCGTGCTGGTGAACATGGACCGCAACAACATCATTCACCTATTCCCGCCGGAAGAAGCGGAAACGACAACACCCGATACCATCAACAACTAAATCATTTGCGCAGTTCTTACTTTTACCAACGAAGGTCGGGCTGCGCTTTCTTTATATCTACGCAGAAAGGATTCATGTGAAATGACCATTGATACCGTTTTTATAGACCTTGACAATACCCTGCTTGATTTTTATGCCATCGAAGACCATATTTTGGGAAAGGCACTGAGCATGAATGGCATTACGCCAACGCCTGGGGTGATTGCCCGTTATCAGGATATCAACGTGGCGCAATGGCTATTGCTCGAACAGGGCGAGCTTGAGCTTGAAGAGGTGGGCGTGCGCCGTTTTGAACTATTGGTAAACGAGATAAATCCTGCCGTTGATGCCAAGGTGCTCTCGGATACTTATGACCATCTTATGGAGGATGCGTGCTTTTTGGTGCCGGGTGCCGAAGCACTCCTGCAAGAGCTGCACAGCCAATACCGCCTGTGTCTGGTTACCAACGGCGTGGGCGAGGTGCAGCATAATCGCATTCATAAATGCGGGCTGGAGGATTACTTTGACGCCATCTTTGTATCTAGTGATCTGGGCTGTGTCAAACCAAGCGCCGATTTCTTTGAAGCCTGCTTTGCCACTTTGGGCGGTGTCGATGCTGCACGCTCTGTCATGATTGGTGATGGCATTAATGCTGACGTGCGTGGCGGCATTCAAATGGGCATGCGCACCATTTGGTTTAACCCATGGGGCCACGAAAACAACACCGAATGGCACCCCGATGCAGAAATCGTATCACTCAAAGATGTGCCGGCGCTGTTGGAAGTGTGGGAAAACGAGGACCGCTAAAAACGGAATGTAAAAATATATCTCATTTAATTAAAATTAACTTGACATGTAAGGTTATGTATTATATACTTAACATTGTAAAGAGGCGATAAGCCTTGAGTTACCAAAAACAAAACGATTATAATAAAACTAACAACATTGGATTTTACACAGAGATTTTAACAAAGAATAGGAGATTGATTATTATGGCTAAATGGGTATGTGGCGTATGTGGTTATGTTTATGAAGGCGATGCAGCGCCGGAAAAGTGCCCACAATGCGGTGCACCGGCAGAAAAGTTTGTAGAACAAACCGGCGATTTATCTTGGGCTGCTGAACACGTTGTAGGGATTGCAAGCGATGTGCCTGCAGATATCCGTGCTGACCTCGAAGCAAACTTCGCAGGCGAATGCACCGAAGTTGGGATGTACCTCGCAATGGCGCGCGTAGCACACCGCGAAGGCTATCCTGAAATCGGCCTTTACTGGGAAAAGGCTGCTTGGGAAGAAGCAGAACACGCTGCAAAGTTTGCTGAATTACTCGGCGATGTGGTAACCGATTCCACCAAAAAGAACCTCGAAATGCGTGTAGAAGCTGAAAACGGTGCAACCGCCGGCAAGACTGACCTCGCTAAGCGTGCAAAAGCATTGAACCTCGATGCTGTTCACGACACCGTTCATGAAATGGCACGCGACGAAGCACGCCACGGCAAGGCTTTCGAGGGCCTGCTGAAGCGTTACTTCAACAAGTAAGAAAGTCTGTATATCCGTGCTGGAGCTAGCCTCGGTAATGGCAAAAAGCCAGTGATTCCAGCGGTTTTCAGCACAAAAGATACGCAGTAACAGAAATGCGGTTCACAGGTAAGTGTGAGCCGCATTTTTGCGTCTATATGCTGGCCCGACTAAAATCTGTGGGCTGTTTTTTTGCCGTCATTCTTTTAGGCTGTTATACTCTGCTTAGGAAACAATACAAAGGAGAGAAAACAGCATGAAAGGAAGCGTGCGAAAAATATACAACAATGCGTGGTCTTACCGCATTGATTTAGGTTTTGTCGATGGCAAGCGGAAGCAAGTTGAAAAGGGTGGCTTCAAAACGGAGCGCGAAGCGACCAAAGCCATGCAGGATGTACGCTATATTCAAGTGGAATATTTTTGGGCTATTTCAAGTTTCATTGTATAGTCCAGTTCCTCAAGCTAGTCGCTTGCCTGACAGAGCGCATGATGTTTGTCGATTTGAATTTCTGTCTGCATTCGAAATTATAAACTGTTAACTTTTTTCCTCAATTTCGATATGCTGTTATTGCTTTATCCGTTTCATTTTGCACTGTTAACGTTAAAGCAAAAGACCAGAGTTGTAAAGCCTTTTGGCTAAATAACTCTGGTCTTTTTGTTGGGGCTTGTACAACAGCCCCTTAAAAGCAGGAATAGGTGATTGCTATGAATGGATTTTACTGAGACTGTCTCCAGTCAGAGCCGTTGGTCAGTTTTGTCCACTTTTCGTTTACTTCGCCTTTGCGTTCAAATTCATGACTGTTGGTTGCTTCTTGTACGGCAAGATAGTGCCAGTCTTTTGGCTTGTTGTCCGGCCATACGATCATGCCGTCAAGTAAGTCATCCGGTGTTAATGGCATGCGGCACAGTACACGATTAATCATTGTCATGGCTTCTGCTCGGGTGATGTTGTTGTTTGGTCGGAAGCTTCCGTCTGAATAGCCGGCTATCCAACCAAGGGTTGCTGCTTTTCTGATTTCTTTTTCTGCCCAGTTTCCGGCTATGTCTGTGAAGTTATTGGTGATGGTAACATCGCCGGTGTCAAAGCGTGCGCATATGGCTGCAAATTCAGCACGGGTGATGGATGCATTTGGGTCAAAGGTTTCTGTATTGCGACCTTTGATGATGCCCAATTTTGCCATGGTGGATATTGCTTCGTTGCACCACATGCCGTCTACGACATCGTTGAAGCTGTTTTCTGTGGTCAGGTTGTCGTTGCGAATGTCTTCTTTGAGCAGTCTAAAGAAGATGGCGCCTACTTCGGAACGGCTGATGTTTGCTTTTGGGCGAACGGTTCCATCGACATACCCGTATACGTAGGCGTCATGGTCATCGCCGTTCAGCATGCCCGGTACGCCGGTTGCTTTCCAGCCTGCATACACGGTTTTGCCGCCGGTCATCTTGACGGTGGTTATTTTTTGCTTTAGTTCTTTATCGGCATACCATCCGATAAAGGTATAGCCTTCACGAGATGGTACTTTGTCCAATGTTACAATGGTACCGGCGGTATAGCTTTCGTCTTTGTAGGTTGTTCCGCCGTTGGTTTCATAATGCAGGATGTATTTGGTGTTGTGGTGACCACCACCGCCTGTGTTATTTTTATGCCACTGTGCGACATAAACCATATCTTGGGTGACTGTTGCGGCTACTTCCGGCAGCCATCATTTGAAGGTATAGCCGGTGCGTTCCGGTGTGCCATTAAATGTCGGCGTTTTATCGCCTTGTTTAAGGTTGTCATAAATTTGGTCTTTGAAGATTTCTTTGTCGTCAACGCCATCTGTATAGGTCACAGTATATGTTTTGTTCTTTTGCCATTGTGCATACACGGTCATGCTTTCGGTTACGTCTGTTTCGGCGGTGAAGGCTGCGCCTTGGCCGTCCGGTTTGGTGTTCCAGCCGACAAACTTGTACCCATCGCGGGTTGGTTCAATGGTTGGCAATTCAAAATGGTTTGCTTTGCCTTCTACTTTGTCCTGTAGCATGACGTTTGGAGATGCTTCGGTATCACCGCCGTTCTTGTCAAATACCACACGAATGCCGTGTGCTACCTGCCACATATAGTAGTTATCCATACCGGCTGCATCTGCCATGCGCTTGAGGAACCAGCCATCTGTTACGGCATCTTCATTGCCAAGGAGGAATACGTTTTGTGCCGGATTGTCGGCGTTTTTCAGTGATAAAATGTAGTTATCGCCAAGGGCCGGTTTTTGCAGCTTTTGCCAATCGGTGGAATCAACCGTATTAACGGTAGTCGTACCGGTCGATTGTCCTTTGATTTTCACCGGAATGGTGCCGTCATCGTAGTTTTCGCCATCTTGTACGGCTGGTAGACGAAGTTCTGCATTGGTGCCGGTATATGCCCCATTGAACACAGATGGCTTCATTAACGCCATCATCCCACCAGAAGTGACATCACCGCCAATATCTGTTGAGCCATGGCCAATATACTTTCCCTTTGACCCTACGGTCATGGTTCCGCCAATGCTGATATCCGGCGTTGCCACTCCTGTTTTATCCACATAGCACTGTTCCCAAGTGCCGTTAACCACTGCGTTACCAAACAATTCCGCAGCTTCTAAATCATCAGTTTTAAGGACACTGCCCGCTTCGATTGACAGATTTTGTATCAACCACATCCCATTCAATTTTACATCTGAATGGTTAATGACCTGTGTCTTTGTTGAAGATTGAATAAAAGGAATTGTTGCTTTGCAATCGGTCAGCATTACCATTACATTGTCGGGCGTTGTAGCGTAATTTCCTGTAGATACTACACCGGTACGAATCTTCGGCGTTCCGGTAATGGTGATTTGAGACCCTTCGTTAACGGTTTGTCCGTTTGTCAAACGGACAAGGTTCACATCTCCGCTGTTCAAATTGACTACACTTTTACCGGTTATTCGACTCTCATAATTTGCGTAAATATCGCCTTCATCGTAATCTGCATCTTCGTAGTACTTGTTTTTCAACTCTACCTCTGTTGCATTGATGACCACATCGCCACCAACCGTTGAAGCTGTAGAAGCGCCGGTAATATTTTCCACATGTGAGCCGTGCGTATTGATGGTAATATTGCCACCAACATCTCCACGTAACGCACCATAGATTTCAGGCACATCATCCGGGATTGCATCAGCATTTTTATCCCACCCCCACACATTTTCATAGGTATCAATGGTGATATTGCCGTTTACCGCATAATTTCCCACTGCACCGGGCATCGGTGCAAAAAGGTGGCCTGCGCCAATAATGCACCAGTTACCACCCAAACGTAAAATGCGATTGGTATTTTCATAATCCGGTGAGCCTGCAATAATATGCAAATCACCGCGAATGATAGACTCCTCCACCGGTGCTTCGGTACCGACAATGCCTGAAACTCTCCCTGAACGAACATCCAATGTAACATTGCCCTTCATCTCACAGCCGTAGGTACCTTCGATTGCAGGAGAAGCGGCATCACTTTTGTTATCATAAATTAATGTTGCATTGCCGCCAACATAGACATTAGGAATATCCCTGCCATCGCCACTGTTGCCGTCACCCTTCATGCAACCGGGGTTCACGTGATTGCCGCCCTGCATTTTAATATTGCCGGTGATTTCCAGATAGGTATCGCCTTCCACGGAGCCCTGATAGGAGCCACCGATGACATCATGCAAACCGCTATAGGATGTTGGATTGATGTAGCCTGTTGCCGCAATAACAACATGGGTGCTGTTTACGGTTTTCTTGTAGCCACCACCGTAGAGTGTTTCGCTCAAGTGAATTTGACCGTTTTCACTAAAGATGGTGCGATAACCGTTGCAATAGATTCTTCTGCCGGTCACATCGACATTGTCAAACGTACAATCACCGTTCATAATGCCACGCCCGGCAAAAGATAATTTCTTCATTTCACTGGCTTCACTTTTTACGGTAATGTGCTTGCCGTCCACGCCGAAGGTGGTCCCTTCTGCGATGCTTGGCGCTGCCACATCGGCTTTCAGCACGATGACCGCTTCCTTGTCTTTGCTTGCAGCAATTGCAGTCATGGCTGTGCTGAGTTCTTTGGTTGATGATACGTCATAACTTTTGGTCGCTGTACCATCTTCCGCAAAGAGAGTAGCTGGCAGCATGGTCATGAGCATCATAACCGTCAAAATACTTGCTATGATTCTTTTTTTCA
>OLRJ01000223.1_pt1 | contig 58598 bp, 50 predicted proteins | sample 1672741 | NCBI WGS metagenome assembly OLRJ01 (sample SAMEA3136719, study PRJEB25190) | human gut metagenome | biome: human gut; feature: human-associated habitat; material: faeces | place: Austria | collected 2013 | reverse complement strand
TTATTCAAAACAATATTATACTTTTAATATATCAATTATTGATAGGGGGGATATATTTTGTTTATTAGAAAAGATGACTTTAATGAAGTTAAAATCATTCCTTCTATTTTAGTCTATTTGCTGATGAACTTTGGAATAATTTTTGTAATAGAAATTATAGATGATAGCTTCTTAGATAAGAATACTAATGTTGTTCAATTGATTATAGATTGTCTATTTATTCTATATTTATTTTTTAAGTTTGGAGTAAATTTTCGTAAACTAAATAAACTAATACATGATTTTATTGAAAAAATAAACATAAAAGAAATCTTAAACGTTGTATTTACACAGATACTAATTTCTTTGGGTACTACTCTTTTGATACTAGCTATTGTATGTTTTATAGATTTAGATATGGCAAATTCACTAAATAGTTCTGGTGATGATATTTTCACAAATACTGTGTCTGTATTTATTTTAACTGTAATAACTGCACCAATACTTGAAGAATTGCTGTTTAGAGTTGTAATTTTTAAGAGATTATCAAGAATTTTTGATGGATATATCGGTATGATATTCTCATCAATATTATTTGGAATCTTGCATGTAGAATTAGCTGTTGTAGGTGCTATTATTTTTGGTATTGCAAACTGTATTTTATATTTAAAATATAGAAATATATTGATACCTATGACTGTACATTTTCTAAATAATTTAATTGTAAGTATACCTTCTTTGTTTACAAGTTCAGATTCTATCACTGGAGCCGAAAACAGTCTACTTACACTTAGCGATGCTTCTTCATATTTAGTAGTCGGCATTATCACTCTTATAATCGGATTAATTTTATTTATAAGATTTATAATACAAAATCGTAAATATATCGAAAAAGATGCTTTTGATATGAAAACTTATAAATTTGATAGTCTTTTGTAATTATCTTAAATAAAATAAAACCGTAGTTTGTACTACGGTTTTATTTTATGGCTTTACTATACTCCATTTTGTCTTTGTAATACTTCTATTTTCTGGGTAAAAGTCAACTTCTACTCCATCCATAATTACAAGCACCTTACCAGGAGGTATAACATTTTTGCTACTTCCTTTAGATGCAATCCACTCATGGTTGGATATATTTTTTAGCCCTAATATACTCCTGTTTTTTACATTTTGTACTACTTTTCCGATTAATTGCGTTGGTTTTATATTTTCATATCCAACTATGCTGTTTATAATTTCAGTACCTGGAAGTAAATCCAATATTTCATATTCATTTGCTCCACTTGCATATGAATATGTTATTTGTAGTTGATGTTGTACTTTAGGCTTTTTGACAGGTGTCTGTGCCTTGTCTTTATCTATAATTATTATCTTTTTCTTTTCCTCAAATCCCTTATTTGAATCAGCTATTACAACTCTTTCTGTATGCTTAGAATCTTTTTCGTTTTCGTTTTTCTCTAATTTATTATTATTTTTATTTTCAATAGAGTTTTCACTAAATTCTAGTATTTGCTCATTATTATCATTTGGAAAGTCTATAATATACTTAAACTTAATTAACTTTTGGATAAATGTAGTTTCATCTATTCGTAGCTCCGGATTATTTATTCCATCAACAAAACTTTGGATAAAGACTATTTTTATATCATCTGTATAAACTTCATTCCAATCTTTTATCAATTTTGAGTGTATACCACGCACAGGCATATTACTTTTATCTTTGTAGCTATAAACAAATATCGGCTCTTTATACGCATTTAATTCATCATTTTTAGTATAATAAACCGTATCTATTACTTTACTTCCTTCAAATGGATTACTGTCAAATAAAATCTCAAATAATAAAAACGCTAAACTATGCCTGTCAGTATTTATATTTGCTCTACTTTTATTGTTTAATATTTCTGGAGCAGAAGTTTTTTCATAATTAATGTCATAATTATAAGCGTTTTGTTCAACTATCTTTTCTGTATTTTTTATCTTACACTCATTTTGAGGAGTTATAACAATATCATTTAATGTTATAGAATTAAAGCACTTTTCTTGTTTATGAATGTCTTCAAATAATTTGCATACTTGAATACAGAGATTTAATTTTTCACTAAGATTGCTAAATTTCGTGTTTTCATATATGTAAGTTTCTTGTTTTTCTTTATTGATATTATTAGTTTCATGTATATTATTAATTTGATTTTCTTTATCGATATTGTTTTCTTTTTGAACATCATTTAAGTTATTAAAATCAAGTTTTAGATCTATATCTGTGGTTTCTGATTTCTCAATAGATAATGTATTTATCTCTAAATCTATTCCCCATTGCCTTTGTTGTTGCAATTTTTCCATCTTTTTAGCTTTTTGCCCATTTATAATATCATCAATCGAAATCTTACTTTTCTTTTCTTCTTTTACTTCTTCTTTTTCGTTTATTTCTTCTTGATTATTTTTATTTATATATAAGTAATCATCATCCAAATCATCTACATAAATAATTTCTTCGTTTGTTATTTCATTATTTTCTAATCTATCAGTTTGTTTATCATTATCAAATTCATCTGTTCTTTTTTCACTATCCATCAGCTCCACCTCCTGCCCTTATTTTTCTTTTATATTTAAATCAATTTCTAAAGTTGAAGATATTTCTTTTCCTCTTCTTTTAATTTTATGTGTTCTTCTTCTCTTCGCTTATCCTCAATATTTTTATTCAGTTCTTCTTCTTTTTCTTTATCTATTGTTTTGTACTTTTCTAGTAATGAGTCTATTTCCATTTTTCTACTGTCTATATGTTCTTCTTGAGATGTTATCTTGCTCAATTCTTCTTGTATCTTTTTTATTTGTTCTTCTAATAGATGTTTTTGCTCTTTTAAATCTATATTTAACTTTTCTAACTCTTGTTTTTCACTGGCTAACTTTTCTATATTTTCATTGTTTTCGTTTTTTTGACTCAAAATCTGCTCATTATTTAATTCAAATATTTTTATCTTTTCTTTTGAATAATTTATTTCGTTATCTATTTCTTGTATTTTTTTCATATTTTCAAGATTTTTTATAATTCCGTCATAATTATCACTATTAAAAATAATCGACATGGAGATATCGTCTTGACTTCCTTGTTTTGATTTTTCTTCAAACTGCTCTCCTAGTTTTTCTTCCATATTTATTTTATCATCAATTGTATTTAAAAAACCTAACTCAGTTGCTATCGAATAATTATAATCTAAAAAATCTTTCTTATCTATAAATGAGTTATAAAGACCTGATGTTGATATCATAATCGCAAAAGGCATTTCATCAGAAAAATATGTAGTAAAGTTATTGTATGCTTCATCATCACTTAATGTTTTTTTATAATTTCTATTTTCTATATTATCTATAGGTGTATTCATCTTCCCATTTTTATCTATTACTACAAAACTTCCATCTCCAATTAAAAATCCAAAACTACATTCTTGACTCATAACACCTACAGCCAGCGTAGTATCATAAATAGAAGATATGTTTTCAATATCAAAATCATTATCTAAGTATTTATCTATTTCATTTTGTGTAATTGGGTTCATATCTACATCTTCATTTATTTTTATATGCCATTTTGATATTGTCATTTTTATGATTCTATTTATAAGATATTGTTTATCATAATTATAAGCTTCAACAAATCTATTATAGTCATTCATATATTCATAAATACTTTCCTTTGCTGCCTCTGCTGCAAATTGTGACCCTCTATCACTTCTAAAATGCTTTTGAGAGCTATGTCCATCTGCCACCGCCGTCATAACATAATCTTTTCTCTCTAAATCCAATTCTGTATAATCTTCACATTCTCTCCCCTGATTTATATGTATTTGACCTGTTGTCACAGCACTAATTCCATTTAACAAAATCTTCACCTCCTATATTTTCTATTATATACAAAAATAGGCCAACTTTTTAATAAGTTGAGCCTATTTATATATTGCAAATTATTATTTTCTTAAATCGATATTTTGGTCTTTTACTGTAGCCATTTCTCTTATTTGATTAGAATATTGTGATTCAATATGTACCATGTCGATAAATTCTTGTACTGAATTGAACCCACCTAACATTTCTCTAAGTGAAATTGCTCTGTTTGCAGTTTGTTCATTTACTCCAGGAAGTTTTAATAAATCTTCCTTTGGGCAAAAGTTTATATTTATATTGTTGTCATCTACACTTTGATACTCTGTAGTTTTATTATAAGATATATAGTCACTACTATGGAAGTTATGATGTTCTTGTTCAAAAGTTTCATCATAATTTTCATTTTCAAATAAACTATCACTTGGATTATTTGAAATTGTATCGTAGTCTCTATACTCCATATTTGAGTGGTATGTGCTATCTAAATGTGTATCATTTCCACTACCTTTTATATAATCTTTTCCTTTGTAGTGTCTTCTCACATCTTCTCTGATTTTGTCTAAATCTTTATCTTCTATTCCATTAGTAAGAATATAATCTCTTCTTATTAAGTATTCTCTTCTCACTAAAAATGAGTGAATAACACCTACTAATAAACTCACCAACCATACTAAAACTGCAACAGTTGATGCAAAACTAATAGGATCTGATACAATGAAAAATATAGATAAAATACCTACTAATAAGTATAATACTCCTGCTACCTTCCATTTAGTTGTCCTAGCCTTTGTTCCTATATATATGAATGATGCAAAAGAAAATCCAATGCATGAAAGTACAATCCACCACGAATTAAGAATTTCCCAGATTAAACCTCGTCTTGTTACTGACATATTTTCACCCTCTTAAGTAATTATTCTTTTTAAAATATATAGAAATTTTATTCATTTTATAATACAATTATATCATTTATAAGAAACTAATATTTTATTTATTATATTTATTTTTATATTTGTTTTTCTTCTCTTACTTGTTTATTCTCAACTTTATCTATAAGCCATTGACCATTTTCTTGTATAACGATAAATTCCATATATTCTTTTCTAGATTTAGTTATTTCGCCTTCTTTTATGTTACTTTGAACGATTATGCCTACTCTATACTTTCCGCCTTCATCTTTCATGTTATCTTTAGTATATCCGATAACTTCTGTAGTTTTGTTTGAGCTTTGAGCAAGTGTATTAACTAATTCATTATGTAATTCACCTTCTGGAGTTATAAAGTTTTGTAAATAAGATATATCTCCTTTATTTGATGCATTTGCATAATTAGCCCAGTACTCTTTTATAACTGTATCAACTTGACTATTTAAATTTAAATTTTCATTATTATCGTCTTTTTGTATAGTTATATTAATATTGTATATTTCATCTCTATTATATAATATTCTAAGAGTAGTAGAACCTTCTTCTTTAGCTGATATTTTGCATTTATTTTGGTATCCAGATATATTAGCTAAACTAGTGTCATCAATTGAGTAAGATAATAAATCATTATTTATATCTTTACCTTTTAAAGTTACTGATATTTCAGCTTCGTTATTTAGTTTTAATATATATCCGCTGTTTTCTTTTTCCATATTAGTTACTTGGATTTTGTCTATAGCTATAGCATTATTTTCGTCGCTATCTCCATTAATATCACTAAAGCCTATATCTATACTTTCTATTTTTTCTCCACCGTAATATACATTTATCGTCGTATTTCCATTTGACATTCTTATCAATTCACATTTATTATATGCGATTTTTCTATAAGTACAAATAGATGGATCATCTAATGCGTAAGATACCTTTTTTTCGTCTATTTTACCAGATTTACTGCCTTCTAGCGTAACTGTTAATGTAACATCTTTTCCTTCATCAAATGTATATATATCATTTTGTAATTCGTATTTTTCACTAAATTCTATATTCGATACACTTACATCTCCTGGGTCTGATAATAATTTATATCCAAAATATCCTGCTACTAATAATATTGGTATTAATAAAATCCATAAAAATCTCAGCTTACTTTTCTTTTTACCTTGTGGATAATCATCCTCATAATAATATTCTTCGTCTTCATCATCATAAGCTAGTTCATCTTCTTGTATGTTATGAATTTCTTCACTACTTGCTATATCTTCAGCTAATATTGATTGTTTGCTTTCTATAGATTTATCTTGTGATATTTTTTCATTTCTTTTTACTTCATATTCACTTAAGTTATCTATTTCTATATCACTCCAACCTAAAGCATACGATATATTATCTAGAATATAGTCCTTTCTTAGACCAGTAATATAATATTTTTCAAATATTTCTGTTGCCTTTTCTAAAATTTCTTGTCTACTTTGGTCATCTGAGCTCTTTCCTTCAACAAAGACTTTCATAATTCCTGAATTAATCGAATCTATTATCCAATTTATCTCAATTTCAGATTGAGGAATTAAATCTGTTAAAATAGCTTCTACCTTTACGGGATTTAAAAGTGTATTTTTTCCAAAGTTATCAACTATATATCTTAGTGCTAAACTTAAGTTTCTTGCTTTTATGGTTTCCGCCATATTTTTTTATCAACTCTCTCTCTTTTATTTTCTAATTTATATTATTACACAAATAGATATTTTTTGCTATATTGACAAATTTTAAATTCTAACTATATAAAAATTTGTATAAAATAAAACTAGCCTGTATTGTTTTATACAAGCTAGTTTTATTTATCAAATTATAAAAATATAATTAACTTATTTTAAATGGTATTACAGAGTTTAGAAGCCTTTGAGCATATTCATTTTCTGCAAATGCTAATCTATCACTTGAAATCTTTTCTACTATATTTCCTTGATATAAAAATAAAACTTCATCACATAAATTGGCAACTGCTTGTAAGTCATGCGCAATAAATAAATATGTCATATCCAATTCTTTTTTCAAGTCTTTTAACAGATCTAAGACTTGGGCTTGTATAGATACATCTAATGCACTTATCGCCTCATCTAATACCAAAATTTTAGGTTTTGTAGCTATAGCTCTTGCTATGCATACACGTTGTAATTGGCCACCACTTAATTCATGAGGATATCTATGTATTAAATTTGCTGATAATCCTACTTTTTCAAGTAATTCTACAACTACATTATCTAAATTTTCAGTTTGACGTAAGGCAACTAGCGGCTCTGCAATAACTTGCTTTATTGTAAATTTAGGATTTGCAGATGATGTATAATCCTGAAATACTACAGTCATTTTCCCTGGATTTTCTTTTATCCACGATTTAACCGATTTTCCTTCTATAGTAATTGAACCTTCATTTGGTTTTTCAAGGCCTAAAATTAAACGACTTAGTGTACTTTTCCCACTTCCACTCTCTCCAATTAATCCTATACATTGACCTTCTTCTATTTCAAAATCTATTCCTTTTAATACATGTAATTTATCTTTTTTGAAAAATCCTCCACCTATTTTAGAATAGCTTTTATGAACTCCTTTGACTTGTATCATCTTACATTACCTCCTCTTTTTTCATAGATTGTATAAATGATTCTGTAAGATGAACACGAGTGTCTATTAAGTACTTAGTATATTCATTTTCTGGATTTCTAAATACTTTTTGTGCAGGTCCACTTTCAACACAAATTCCGTCTTTCATAACCAAAATCTCTGTCGCTAAATGCTGAACAACACCTAAGTCATGCGATATAAAAATAAGCGATGTTTGAGTAAGTTCTCTAAGTCTTATAAATTCCTCTACGACTTCCTTTTGATTTATTGAATCCAATGCAGTCGTTGGTTCATCAGCAATTATTATATCTGGTTTCATTGCTAAAGCTATAGCAATCATACATCTTTGTAACATTCCGCCTGAAATTTGGTGAGGATATTTTAATATAACTTGTTCTGGCTCTCTAATTAACATTTTTTCTAAGGAACTTATAGCTAAATTTTTAGCTTCTTCTTTTGATAAACCTAAATTTTCTACAAATGTCTCTATCATTTGATATCCTATTGTGTAAAGTGGGTCAAATGAAGTCATAGCGTCTTGAGGTATCATACATATTCTTTTTCCTCTTATTTTTCTTAATGTATTACCTTTTAATCCAACTAACTCTTGTCCATCAAATAAAGTACTCCCTGTTATTTTAAGCCAAGGATTAGTAAGACCTAATATAGCCTTTACCGTCATGGATTTTCCGCTACCACTCTCTCCGACTATTCCAAGACAAGAATTCTTTTTTAATATAAAATTATTTTTCTCAACAACTACTTCTCCATTTTTTGAATCAGTTATAGTCAAATCTTTCACTTCTAACAAATTCATTATTCATTCACCGCCTTTTTCTTATAACTTGAATGTTTTGGATTGAATGCATCTTGTAGACAATCTCCAAAGAAATTAAATACTGCTACAACTGTTAATATAGCCACACCAGGTATCATCATTTGACTTGGATGTAACATAAGTACAGTTTTCGCCTCATTTAGCATCATTCCCCACTCAGCTGTAGGTGGTTGGACTCCAAGACCCAAAAATGACATAGCTGATATATTAAGTATGATCCCACCTATATCTAATGTAGCAAGAACTGCAATTTCACCTAATGTCGCTGGTAATATGTGTTTTGTTATAATATGCCAAGTACTATACCCTGCAACTTTTGAAAATCTTATATAGTTTTTGTCATTATATTGTATAACTATAGATCTTATCATTCGTGTATACCATGCCCATTTTGCTATAATTGTCGCTATAACAAGGTTTTTCATACCTATTCCCAAAACCCCTATTATAGAAAGAATCATAACTTCACTTGGAAAAGATAGCATTATGTCACAAATTCTCATTATAACTTCATCTACCCAACCTCTAAAGAATCCTGATATAATACCTAATACACTTCCGATAAATATAGTAATTGCCATTGTATATAATGATACAAATATAGTTGTTCTCGCTCCATACATCATTCTAGACAACATACATCTTCCTAATTGGTCTGTTCCTAGAGGATATGCAGCAGACATAGCTGCAAATTTATTTGTTACATCAATCTCTGCTGGGTCGTGTGGAGCTAAAACAGGAGCTCCTATAGCAACTATAACAACTGCTGCTATCACTACCATACAAAATACTGCTATTTTATCTGAAAATAATCGTTTTAATACTGACATCTCTTTACTCCTTTCTCATTCTAGGGTCAATAGCCACAGATAAAATATCTACTAATAAGTTACATATTACGAATAATACTGCCATTAAAAGTATATATGCTTGTATTACTGGAAAATCACGATTGAATATTGCATCTACGCATACCCTCCCTACTCCAGGCCATGCAAATATATTTTCTACTATTACTGTCCCTGCTATAAGCTTAGGAATAGACATACCTAAAGCTGTTAAAGATGATTGTAAAGAGTTTTTAAATATATGTTTTATTATAGTTGTTTCTTTAAGTCCTCTTATCCTAGCATAATAAACATAGTTTTCATGCTTATTTTGTACCATGTTATTTCTTATAAGTCTTACATAAGTTGAAATATAAGAAAGTGCCAAGGTTATCGCTGGAAGAACTATAGAGCTAGGTCTTTCCATACCACTAGTTGGGAATAAATTCAGTTTTACTGAAAAAATCCAAATTAATAAAAGACCTACCCAAAAACTTGGCATAGCTGTTCCAACAAAAACTAACGCTCTTGCTAATTTATCTCCAAATGACCCTTCATATACAACACAAAGTATTCCTACTAATACACTAAAAACTATTGTAATTAATAATGCTACAAGAGCTAATTTTATAGTATTAGGAATAGCTTGTCCTATTAAAGTTGCAACTGGTTTATTATTAACGTAACTATTGCCAAAATCCCCTTGTAAACTATCAGTTAACCAAGTTACATACCTTTCTATATAAGGTTTATTAGTTCCCAATTGTTCTTCCATAGCCCTTACTGCTTCTTCTGTTGGAACGATTTCATTTACACGAAGTGCAACCTCAGCAGGATTACTAGGACTTAGACTTATAAGAGCAAACGATAAAAATGAAATTCCTATTAAGATAGGTATTACTGTTGCCAATCTTTTTAATATGTAATCTCTCATATTATCCCTTTCCATAATATATCTAATTTTTCTAAGTAATAAATAGAAGGGATTATAAAAATCCCTTCTTCGTAGCATTTAATACTGTGTTTTTTAGTCTTGTTCAAAATACATTTTTTCAAATGGTATTTCATATTGTGATGGGTTAAATGTTACACCTTTTAAAGCTTTTGTATGAACTGCTTTTGTTCTTGAATAACTTATTGGTATATAAACTGCTTCATCATGTATATAAGTAAGTACTTCTTTATACATTTCTGTACGTTTTTCTTCACTTGGTTCTATCATTAAGTCAGTTATAGTTTGGTCAACCCATTCTTTCTTTTCCATACCTACTTGAGCTTGGTAGTCACCATGTGCTGGTATTCTCCAAGAAGATAAGTAAGATTGAGGGTCATATGGCGTACCCCAAGATAAAGAGTATTGTAAATCGAAGTCACCACTTTTTTGTCTATCTAAGAATGATTGTTTTTCTTCTCCAACTATATTAAGTTTTACACCTATTGCTTTTAAGTCAGATTGCATATACTCACTGATTGTTCCTTCTTGAGAGTTATCTGAATTGTAGTATATAGTTATTTCAAATTTTTTACCGTCTTTATATCTATATCCGTCATCTCCCATTTTCCATCCAGCTTTTTCTAATAATTCACCAGCTTTTTCTTTATCATAAGAACGAACTTCTAAGTCTATATCACAGTAAGGAACTGTTTTTGCCATTAATGTGTCAGCCACTTCTTCTGTACCGTTTAATACACCATCTACTATAGCTTGTTTATTTATAGCATATTGTAAAGCTTGTCTTACATTTTTATCTCCTGTTATAGCTTTATGAGCATTTAATAATATTGCTCTTGATGCTACTGGTTCACTCATATCTGTTACATATTTTCCTTCAGATTCTAATTTTTTGTATGAATCCATATCTATTTGGTCACCATCAGCTCCATATAATAAGTCAACTTCCCCTTTTTCAAGTGCCATTAATATTGTTTGAGCATCTGGCATAACTCTCCATTTAACTTCTTTTACTTTTGGTTTTTCTCCCCAATAATCTTCGTTTGTATCAAATATAGCATATTCATTTTCTTTATGCTCAGATAATACATATGGACCTGTTCCTGCATATCCACTTACACCGTTTTTAGTTTCACCATCTATAAAACATTTAGGTGATATCATTCTAAAAGGACGAACTAAAGATAATTCTGTTAATGTTGGATAGTATGCATGTTTTAATACTAGTTTGAATGTAAATTCGTCAAGAACAACATTTTCTTCAATTTCATTAACCATGTCTAACCAAGAATGTCTTTCTATATTAGATACTATAGCATCCATGTTTAATTTTACTACTTCTGCATTAAATGGTTCCCCATCAGTAAATTTAACGTCTTTTCTTAAGTGGAAAGTATATTCTTTTCCATCATCTGATATTTCCCAACTTTCAGCTAAGCATGGTTCTATCCCCTTTTCAGTTTCTTTTACTAAAGATTCAAATACCATGTTTTGTGCTGACATTTCTCCCCCATAAAGATGTGGATTTATATCCCTAATATCTTTTGTACAAGCGTATACTATTTGATCTTTATTTTCAGTACCTTCCCCTGCACTACTACTGCTGCATCCTACTGCCGACATGCATATAAGTGCACTAAGCGACAGAGCTAAAACCTTTTTTAATTTTTTTAGTTTCATTTAAATTTTCCTCCCCTTTTTTACGCAAAAAAAAATTATGAAAATTTGCATAGCAAAGTATGCACAAACAAATATGCATCTTTGCATTGTAAAATTTTCATAATTTTATTCTCAGTTAAAGTATTTAATTATAAATATAATGTTAATATTATATGAATATGTGTTCATATAATATTATAACAAATTATTTTCCAGCGTCAATACTTTTTTTACCATTTAAGTAAAATTTTATTAATACTAAATATAGCATCCTAAATAATATAGGTTTTTATATTATTTTAATCTCTTTAAACCATTTCAACTCTTTCAACAGTAGTCTTTTTTATCCAACTGCTTTTATAGTAGTAAATACTCATTGCTATATTAGTAAGTATCCATGTTAGTGGATAACTTGCATATACTATTCTTACATCTTTCACAATTCCCATCATAACAACAAGCCAACCTACTCTAAATCCGCACATACATACAAGACCTATTATCATAGGTACAAAAGTCTTTCCTGCACCTCTAAGTACACCTGATAATATTTGGTTCATTGCATATATAAAGTAAAGTGGTACGATAAACATTATAAATTGTGAACCGTATTTTACTACTTCTTTTTCTTCTGTGAATATGTGTAATATAGGAGTTTTAAATAACATTATTATTCCACCAATTAATACTGTCATTCCTACACACATTTTCATACTTAAAGATTTACCTTTTTTAACTCTATCCACATTTTTTGCCCCAATATTTTGTCCTATAAAGTTACTTGCAGCCATTGCTAATGCTTCAATTGGCATATAAATAAATCCTTCTACTTTGTAATATACTGTAAGTGCAGCCATTACGTCTAATCCAAATAGATTTACTTTTGATTGAACTATTATATTTGAGAAACAAACTAATACAGATTGTAGACCTGTTGGTATCCCAATTAATAATATTCTTTTTAAGATTTCTTTGTCTATTTTTATTTTGTTTAAATGAAGTTTATAAATTTCATCAGTAGTTAATAATTTTCTCATTATTAAAATTGCTGATAAAGTTTGTGATAATGTCGTCGCTAATGCAGCCCCCATTACGCCCATATTAAATACTATTATAAATACTAAGTCTAAGATGATATTTAAAACTCCAGCAGACCCTAAGTAATAAAGTGGAGTCTTGCTATCACCCATAGCTCTCAATATTCCTGTCCCCATATTGAAAATCATCATAGGTATCATACTCAAGAAATAAACTTTAATGTATGTAACTGCATGACCAATTACATTTTCTGGTGTGTTCATAAGTTTTAGAATAGTTTCTGCACTTAATAAACCAACTACCATTAAAATTATCCCTGATATAAAACTAAGTCCCATTGTTGTATGTACTGTTTTTGATACTTTTTCTTCATCACTTTCCCCAAAACATTGTGATAAAACAATACTAGATCCATTGGATAGTCCAATAAAGAAGTAAATCATAAATACAACTACTAAGTTACATGTTCCAACTGCGGCTAAAGCATTAGCACCTACAAATCGTCCAACTATTGCCGTATCTACTGTGTTATATAGTTGTTGGAATAGATTTGAAATTAAAATAGGAATTGCAAATAATACAAGTTGTTTCGAGATATTACCCTCTGTCATTTGTGTTACTGCCATATATATCCTCCTTTTATTCCCACAAATTAGATTTATCTTTTATTAATGATATTACCATATAATATCATTAAATGAATACTTGTTCATATATCATTCTACAATATAATTTTAGTTTTTAATATTCCATTTTGTTATATCAAAAATTTATTTTACAATTAAAATTTCTCTTTTGGCATGACAGTGGCAATTCTAAATCACACTCTTGCATTAAATCTTTATCTAGTAGTATATCTTGTGTATTTCCATCAGCAAATATTTCTCCCTCTTTTAATACAACTGTTCTATCGCAAGTATCTAATATCATGTCCAAATCATGACTAGCTATTACTTTTGTATAATCAAAACTATTTAAAAGATTTATTAAATTTCTTCTCGCTTTTGGGTCTAGTGCAGAGGTTGGCTCATCCATTATAAGTATTGATGGGTTCATTGATATAGCTGTCGCAATAGCGGCTAAGTTTTTTTGTCCTCCCGATAGTCTATATGGAGCCCTATTTTTTAATTCTAATATCCCGACCTTTTTTAGTGACTCCGTAACTCTTTTATCCACTTCTTCTCTGCTCAATTTATAATTTTTAGGGCCAAAAGCTACATCTTCGTATATACTTGTTGTAAAAAGTTGATCTTCTGGATTTTGAAATACAAATCCAATATCCTTTCTAATTTGCGATAGATTTTTTTTATTTACTTCCAATGAATTAATTTCTATTTTTCCACTTGATGGTCTATTTATCCCAGTTAGTTGAAGTAATAAAGTGGATTTTCCTGCTCCATTTGGTCCCACAATACCAAGCGATTCACCTTTATATAAAGTTAAATCTATATGTTTTAATGCTTCATAACCATCTGGATATTTATAATATAAATTTTTAATTTCAATACTAATATCTCTCATTGTATAGACTTCCTATCTCGATTTTTATAAAATATTCACAACTAAACTTCCTATAAATAATGCTATATTTATAAATTTAATTATTATAAAAAATAAAATCCAAAATAACATATATAAATAATCTTTTAGTAGCATTTTTTCATTAGTAAATATAACATATTCTCCATCAAACCCTCTCAAAATCATAGCGTTGTATATTCTATCTGCTCTCGAAAAACTTCTAAGTAATAGATGACCTAAAAGCGAACCCCATAGTCTACAGTTTATTCCCTTTTGGTTTGGAGCTCTTAACATATATGCATTATATACTTCACTAACTGACTCTATAAGCACAAATATATATCTGTACATAAACACTATTTGATTTGTAAAAACTTTTGGTACTTTTATATCTCTAAGAGATTTTGCAAGACCTTCTATTCCGGTTGTGCAAATAAGCAAAATACCCGCAGTAATAGTGAGCATCCCTTTTATAAATAATGATATAAACGAAATCGCCCCTAATGTTATAGGAACGATTCCAAAATAAAATGCTACTGTTCTTTCAAAGATTAAGTTAAAAACGCCTAATCCTATTATGACTGGTAAACCTATAAGAGATGCTTTAAGAACTAATTTTAGAGGTATATCAGCTAAATATATTATCAGTATTGGGTAAATTATAAATGGAAGCAATCCTGAAATATTGTATTTTGGAAAAGACACTACAAATACTATGTATAATATAGTTATTATTAGTTTTGCAACAGGGTTTATGCCATGTATAATACTCTTTTGTTTTCCCAAATCATCAATTTTATTCAATTTATATATAGACTCACTCAAACTAGACATTTAAAGCATCTCCTTATATTTTACTAAGCATGTTTTTTAGTGTTATTATCTGAAGTTTTTTTAACCTTACTTGCTCCAAATCCAATTAATGCAGCTAGTCCAAGTGTTATAGCTGAACCAACTATACCAGAAACACTAGTCCCTGCAGTATTTTCTGCGTCTGATTTAAATGCATAGTCTGGTAAAAACGCTGTACTTTCTTGTACTGATTCAAGTGTTTTTGATACATTATTACTTCTATCTAACTCAGTACTTCCTGTTACTTTTTGTATTGACCATTCAAGCCCATCAGGATTTGCTGATGCAAATAAAGATAATCCTCCACCTATTAAAGCTGCTACAACTACTAAAACTAAAGCAACTTTTTTAACACTCACATTTTCTTTTACACTACTTCCATCATATCCAATAAGTAGTTCTGGTTTTGCATTATAAATAAATATAAGTACGCATCCTGTTAAGATTCCTTCAACTAAACCTATTGCTAAATGTATTGGTTGCATTAGGATCACAAAAGTACTAAATGGAAGTTCTGTTACACCTGATAACATTGTCTCACAAACTACTCCAAATGCTCCAAGTTGAAGTGAAATTACAACTGAAATTATGGATGCAATCATGATTTTTGTAGGAGTAAATCCATTTTTTAAGATTTTTTTATATATAAATGGAAATCCTATAAAGCATGCAAAAAATCCCATATTAATCATGTTGCAGCCGAGAGCTAAAAGTCCTCCATCAGCAAAGAATAAACATTGAATTACTAATACGGAAGCTATTGTCAAAAATCCTGCCTCAGGACCTAATAATGATGCTAATAAAATTCCGCCTCCAATATGTCCACTTGAGCCTGTACCTGGAATTGTGAAGTTTATCATTTGTGATGCAAATACAAATGCTCCAAGTACCCCCATTAAAGGTATTTTTTTATCAAAACTAATTGACTTAGGGTTGTCTAGATCTTCTAAATCACCTTTTGATAATTTTGTTGCAGAATAAGCCAATGTTCCTGCTGCAGCTACCCACATAACTCCACCAACTGCTGGTGATAATAAAGCGTCTGCCATATGCATAAATACCATCTCCTTAAAATTAGCATTAAAAAAATTCACTTCGTTCATATCGCCAACGAATCAAAGATTCCGTTGCTTAAGTTAATAAGTTGGAAATTATACATTATCCACAAACCAGATAATGTATAATTTCCTTATAATTTAAAAAACCACAAAAACATATAGTTCTCAAAGAACTTCTAAGCCTTCGTGGTTTAATTTCATAATTTATATTTTTGTGGTTAATTTAGTTAAATAGTAGCACTATATTTTTTTATTGTCAACAAATAGATAAAGTTCACTTTTTTGAAATATCGTATTAATTAGTGGCATCCACAACCATAAATCTTTTTTCATTTTTTTCCAATTTTAATTGACATAGTTTGCATTCTTATATACAATTTAAATATAAATTAAGTTATTGATAAAATATGTTTGAAAACATACAAATCAAGTCAGAAGACTTTGTAGTCTTTTGGCTTTTTTTATTTTTCTATAACTTAATTCATATTCTACTTTCCCCAAAAGATAGAATAGAAAAATAACCCTGTCTTATAATATGTATTTTTTATTTTAATTAATCACCTCAAGCGTGATTTTTTTTTATTAAAAACTAAAATCCATAAAGTCTGTATATAGACTTTATGGATTTTAGTTTCGTTTATTTACTTTAATCATAATATTTAGGAGTTATTTATATTAAATATAATTAAATTTGATTTATTATATTTGCTTCGCTATTAAATCGCCCATTTCTTTTGTTCCAACTACTTCTCCAACACCATTGTAGATGTCTTTTGTTCTATATCCTGCATTTAAGACATTTTCAACTGCATCTTCAATTACTTTTGCTTCTTCTTCTAATTTAAAACTATATCTAAGCATCATAGCCACTGATAATATTGTAGCTATTGGGTTTACTATGCTTTGACCTGCTATATCAGGTGCACTACCATGAATTGGCTCATACATCCCGAAGTCGTCTTCTCTGACAGATGCTGATGGTAACATCCCAATAGAGCCAGTTATCATTGATGCCTCATCTGATATTATATCTCCAAATATGTTATTAGTTACTATAACATCAAATTGAGAAGGGTCTTTTATTAATTGCATAGCTGCATTATCTACATACATATATGATAATTCGACTTCTGGATATTCTTTTGATAATTCATTTAAGATTTTTCTCCATAATTTAGAGCTATCAAGAACGTTGGCTTTATCTACACAAGTTAATTTTTTATTTCTTATCATTGCTGTTTCAAAAGCCTTTTTGCCTATTCTTCTTATTTCGTTTTCGTCGTATTTTTCAACATCATATGCAAACTCAATGCAATCTTCTATTCCTGTTTTTCTTTCTCCAAAATAGATTCCTCCTGTAAGTTCTCTTACAACGACAAAATCTATACCTCTTTCTACTATGTCAGCTCTAAGTGGAGATGCTTCTTTAATGCTTTCGTGCATTGTTGCTGGTCTTAAATTTACAAATAATCCAAGACCAGATCTAAGAGCTAATAGACCTTTTTCTGGTCTTCTTTCACTGTCTATATTGTCCCATTTTGGTCCACCAACTGCACCTAATAAAACTGCATCACTTGCTTTGCATATATCTAGCGATTCTTTTGGTAGTGGTTCTCCTGTTTCATCAATTGCTGCACCACCGCCTAATACATTTGTATATTTAAATTTATGATTATATTTTTGAGCTATTTTGTCTAAAACTTTTAATCCTTCGTTTACTATTTCTGGACCGACACCGTCCCCTTTTATTACTGCTATATTAAAATCCATCTATAATAATCCCCCTAGTTGACTTCTTTTCCCTTATATTTTTATTATTTTTAATTTATTTATATAATTTATTTCTACAAGTATATTTACTAATTTATTATCTTATATTTGATAATTTATTTTTATGTTTGTAGTATATTTTATTTATTTTTTTCTATTGATTTAATTAAGCCACCATTTTGAATTATGTTTTGCATAAATTCTGGGAATGGTTCTGCTTGATAAGTTTCGTTTTTTGTTATGTTTTTTATTACGCCTGTATTGAAGTCTATTTCTACTTTGTCGCCTTCTTCAATTCCCTTTGCTGCTTCGTCACATTCAAGGATTGGAAGACCTATATTTATTGCATTTCTATAAAATATTCTCGCGAAAGTTGATGCTATTACACAAGATATTCCACTTTCTTTTATCGCTATTGGGGCGTGTTCTCTTGATGAACCGCACCCAAAGTTTTTATTTGCTACTATAATGTCGCCTTCTTCTACTTTTTTAGCAAATTCTTTATCTATATCCTCCATACAGCGAGATGCTAATTCCTTCATATCAGGAGTGTTTAGGTATCTCGCTGGTATTATTACATCTGTATCTATATTATCTCCATATTTAAAAACTTTTCCACTTGCTAACATATTATCTTTCCCCTCCACAAACTTCACTTGGTGATGATATTTTTCCTGTTATTGCAGATGCAGCGGCAACTGCTGGACTTGCTAAATAAACTTCTGATTCTGTGTGTCCCATTCTTCCTACAAAGTTTCTATTTGTTGTTGATACTGCTCTTTCGCCTGCTGCCAATATTCCCATATGTCCACCTAAACATGGGCCACATGTTGGTGTCGAAATTGCAGCACCTGCAAGTACCATATCAGTTATATATCCTTTTTCTATTGCTTCAAGGTAGATTGCTTGTGTTCCTGGGAAAACTATACATCTCACATCATCAGCAACTTTTTTACCTTTCATTATTTCGGCAGCAATTCTCATATCTTCAATTCTACCGTTTGTACATGAGCCGATTACAACTTGATCAATTTTTATATCTTCAGTTATTTCGTCAGTAGTTTTTGTGTTTTCTGGTAGATGTGGGAATGCTACTGTCGGTCTTAACCCGCTTAAGTCTATTTCAATTACTCTGTCGTACTCAGCATCTTCATCTGCTTCATATACAGTTGGATTTTTTTCGATAGTTTTGCATGGATGAGTTTTTATATATTCTTTAGTTTTTTCATCAACAGGGAATATACCATTTTTAGCCCCTGCTTCTATAGCCATGTTGCATATTGTAAATCTGTCATCCATTGATAAGTATTGTACACCATCTCCGACAAATTCCATTGACATATATCTTGCTCCATCAACTCCAATTTCACCGATTATGTGTAAGATTATATCTTTACCGCTTATCCATTTTTCTGGTTTATTTTTAAGAACAAATTTGATTGCTCCTGGCACTTTAAACCATGCCTTTCCTGTTGCCATACCAGCAGCCATATCAGTCGAACCTATGCCTGTTGAAAATGCACCAAGTGCTCCGTATGTACAAGTATGTGAGTCAGCACCGATTACTACATCACCTGCTGTTACTAATCCCTTTTCTGGTAATAAGCAATGTTCTATTCCCATTTGACCAACATCAAAATAGTTTACGACTTCTTTTCCTCTTGCAAAAGTTCTAGCAACTTTACATTGTTCTGCACTTTTTATATCTTTATTTGGTGTGAAGTGGTCACATACTATTGTGACTTTAGTATTATCAAATACTTCATCTATTCCTAATTTATTAAACTCAGTTATTGCAACTGGAGTAGTTATATCATTTCCTAAAACTAAATCTAAGTTAGCTTCTATTAATTGTCCTTTTTTTACTTCATCCATACCAGCGTGTTTTGCTAATATTTTTTGTGTCATTGTCATCCCCATCGGCATATCCTCCCAATTATCCTTAGTTTACATTCATTTTTATATAGCTCTTATTAATAGCGTTCATAAGTGCGCTTATTGCTGCTGTATTGATATTTTCAGAAATTCCAACTCCGAAATATGGTTCGTCTGCACCTGTATCAATTTGAATATAAGCAACCCCTTTAACATGTGAACCTTCACCAAGAGCATGTTCATGGTAGTGAACGAATTTATAGTTTTTAAGTGGTTGTAATTCTTTTTCATCTTGTTGCATTAATGCATTACTAAATGCATCTACTGGACCATTACCAGTTCCTTTAATTGTATAATCATGGCCGTCAAAGTTTATTACTGCTTCTAATGATAAGCTATTTGTCTCTATATTATTGCTATCAACATCAAATGAATCAGAATCTACTGAGCTTATTTTATATTTTGTTAATTTGTATGGTGTTTCTATATCGATATACCATTTTTTAAATAAGTTGAATATCTCTTGTGGAGAAAGTTCTTTACCCATTGAGTCTGAACATCTTTTTACTACTTTTCCAAAGTATGTCTGCATAGCTTTTGGCATATTATATCCAAATTCGCTTTCCATGATATATGCTGCTCCACCTTTACCAGATTGAGAATTTATTCTTATTATTTCTGTGTATTCTCTTCCTAAATCGTGAGGGTCTAATGGTAAATATGGAACTTGCCATACATATTCACCTCTAGCTTCTCTCGCTTTCATTCCTTTTCTGATTGCATCTTGGTGTGAACCAGAAAAAGCGGTAAAGACTAAATCACCGACATATGGATGTCTTTCATGTATATTTAATTTTGTGCAGTTTTTGTATATATATGCTATTTCATTTATATTTGAAAAGTCTAGCTCAGGATCTACACCTTGTGCGTACATATTCATTCCCACTATTAATATGTCTAAGTTTCCTGTTCTTTCACCATTTCCAAATAATGTACCTTCTATTCTATCTGCTCCTGCTAATAATCCTAACTCAGCAGCTGCAGTTGATGTTCCTCTATCATTGTGTGGATGTAAACTTATTGTCACACAATCTCTATTTTTAATATTTTTGCTGAACCATTCTATTTGGTCTGCATATCTGTTTGGTGTAGTCATTTCCACAGTTGATGGTAAATTTATTATCATCTTATTTTCTTGTGTTGGCTCCCAAACATCCATAACAGCCTCACAAATTTCAAGAGCATATTCCATCTCAGTTCCTGTAAAACTTTCTGGTGAATATTCAAATTGGAAGTTTGTTTCTGGATATTTAGCTGCTTCTTCTTTCATTAATTTTGCCCCTTTAACAGCTATTCCTATTATTTCGTCTTTTTCCATATTGAACACTACATCTCTTTGTAATACTGATGTTGAATTATATAAATGCACTATTGCATTTTTACATCCTCTTAATGCCTCAAAAGTCTTTGTTATTAAGTGTTCTCTTGATTGAGTTAAAACTTGTACCTTAATATCATCTGGTATTAAGTTCTCATCTATTAACTTTCTTAAAAAGTCGTATTCAGTTTGTGACGCTGATGGAAATCCTATTTCGATTTCTTTGAATCCTACATCTAACAACATTTTAAACATTTTCATTTTTTCATCTACGCTCATTGGAGTAGGTAGTGATTGATTCCCGTCTCTTAAATCTACACTACACCAAATAGGTGCTTTTGTGATATCCTTGTCTGGCCATTCACGATTTGTAAAGTTTTTTGGTTGAAAGTCTGGTTTTACATATTTTTTATAATTAAACTCACTATTTCTCATTTTTTATCCCCCTGTATTAACTATTCACATTGTGTATTTTGTATATTATTCAGTATTTTCTGATATTTAGTTTGAGTATTTTTCCGCTTTACTCAGTTATTTGTACTATTTGCCCATGTACTTATTTAACATATGTGCCTTTATATGTGTTTATATTCCCTAGTTATTTTTTATTTTGTGCTTTTTTATTCCCTATTATTTTTCTCTTATCGAGTCCCAGTTATTATTAGTTATTTACCAAATATTAAAAAAATTTAAAATTTAATTGAGATTGGCCTTATCTCTTTTATTTTTTGTGTTAAAAAAACCCCGTCTCTAAAAATTAGAGACGAGGTTGTATTCTCGCGGTACCACTCTAGTTAGCTTATAAAAAGCTCACTCTGTAACAGTTAAAATTAACTGTCTGCCTTATAACGTAGACTAACGTTTTACCCTAGGTAAACAGCTCCTAGACAAGTTCAGATTCATCCACTGCCAAATCACACCAGCCTTTGGCTCTCTGTAAGCTTCATAAATTCCTACTACTTCTACTCAACGCCTTTGTTTAGTTTTTGTTGTTATTTTGTGTATTTTCTTAACTTAATTAAAATAATATATTATTTACCATTTATTGTCAATAAATTTTTATATATTTTCTTCAATTCATTAAATTCCGAAAAATTCTATAATTTGATCTTCCCAATAATTGATTACTAATTCTTTTGGGAAATTAGCTTCTTCAATTATTGCTTCTGCATATTGGAAAACTCCTATATCATAACATATATGAGAGTCTGTTCCCATTATTATTCTTACACCGTATTCTTTACAAAGTTCTAGGTATTTCAGTATATTTTCTCTAGCGCCTTCTCTAGATGTATTTGGTGATAATGATGAATTATTTACTTCTAATAATATATTTTTTTCTTTTGCTTTTTTTACTATAGCTTCATAATCAAGCTCATATCTAGCGTCATCTGGATGACCTATTATTTTTACTTTTTCTTTATCCATAACATTAAGGATTGCCATTGTATTGTCTTCTTTAGTAGATGGTTCTATACATACTATATGAAGACTAGCTATTAGATAATCAAGACCATCAAGAGCTTTTGAATCTAATTCGTCTATATTTCCATTAACATCAAGTATATTAGCTTCCATACCTCTTAATATTTTAACGCCATCCATTTCTCTTGGAACTACTTTTAGATTGTGAAAAAAGTATTCTGCTGGTCCGCCTGTCATTGTTGAACCATGGTCAGATGTCCCAAGAAATTTCATGCCATGTTTTTTAGCAAATTGTATATTTTCATGTATCGTGCTGTAAGCGTGTCCACTTGCAACAGTATGTGTATGCATATCTATTATTGCTTTCATTATTCTTCCTCTCTATGATATTTAGTATAAAATGATTCAAGCTGCCCCAATACTGAGACAGCTCTTATTTTAATGTTTAATTATTATTTTCCAGCTTTTTTTATAGCGTCGCCAATTGTAGCACCTAAAGATTCTTCAGGTTTCATAAATTGAGTGTAATCTTCTTCTGGCTCTGCATTAACTTCTTTTATAGATATTAACATTCTTTTTTCTTCTGGATGGAAGTTTAATATTTTAGCTTCTATTTCATCACCAGGATTTACTACGCTGCTTACTGTTGGAACTCTTTTTTCGCTTAATTGAGATATTGGTAAATAAGCTTCAACACCTTCTTTTATTTCAACGAAAGCTCCTCTATCTATAGTTCTAACAACTTTACCAGTTATAACATCACCAACAGCAACTTCTTTAGCTATTAATTGCCATGGATCGTTGTTTATATCTTTTACTGCTAAAGCTATTCTATTATTTTCTTTATTTACTTCTAATACATAAACGTCTAATTCTTGTCCTTCAGAAACTACATCTTCAACAGACTCTACTCTTTTCCAAGCTAAGTTGTTTATATGAGCTAATCCTTCTAAACCTTCACCGATATCTATGAAAGCTCCATAAGGCATTATTTTTGTTACTTTACCATGTATTTTTTGTCCTGTTTCAAGAGAATCGAATATGTTTTGTCTAGCTTCTTTAACTCTAGCTCTTTCTGCATCTCTTTCAGCTTTTTCTCTAGCTCTTTCTGCGTCTCTTTCAGCTTTTTCTCTTTCTTTTCTTTCTTGTCTTTCTACGTTTATTCTTTCTTGTAATACTTCTCTATGAGATGCAACATATTTGTTTCTGTTTGTATTGAATTCTATTATATAAACTTCTAAATTTGCACCAACATATTCTTTTGTATTGTTTACAAATTTAGTGTCTATTTGAGATATTGGTATAAATAATTGAATTGATTTGTATTTTGCAAATACACCTCTTGGTATAGCTTTTTCAACATATGCAGTAACTATTTTATGTTCGTTATATGCTGCTTCTACGTCTTTTAAGTCTTGTTCTTTATCTGCTAATACTTTTGATAATCTTACAGTACCATCTTTAGGAGATACTTTAGTTATAACAGCAGATACTTTGTCGCCAACTTTATAAACATCAGCAACTTCTTTGTCCTTTTCTATATTTAAATCGTCTGATACGATTACTCCGTCAAATCCACAATCTAAACCAAGTACAACTGCATCATGAGTTACTTTAGTTATAGTTCCTGTTATAAGTTCCCCTACTTTTAATTTGTCTAACTGTTGTTCTTGTTGGTCTAACAGCTCTTGCATTGATAATTCATTAGTCATTTTATAATACATCCTTTCACACGTTTATCTTATTAATCCTATAAGTATTATTATACCATTAATCGTTAAAATACCTACAGTTTTATCACAAAATTTATACATAAATTTTATTTATTTTACAAATAATCGACGTTTTTAATATATTCTTATTTTTTCAATTTCTAAATAAGAAATTCCCTCTTCTAATGATTAATGTATATTTTTTTGCTATATCTTAATATTATACTAAATTTTTTGTAATTTTACATCAATCTGACAAAACTTGGTACGATTTATTTCCTAAATTCTCTAAAAACTGCACATCATACACTAAATCCATATATGAATATGATTTTAAATACTCCATATAATAGAATCGATATTTTAAATATTTTAGATATAAGGATGATAATTATGAATTCAAATAACTATAAAAAGCAACTTAAGAAACAAAAACAAGAATTAGAAAATTTAATTTCTGAAATGGAGGATAACACTCTATTTGGCGATACTACTCACCACACAAGCGAAAGATATAGCTCTGGCGAATTATCTAGTTATGATAACCATCCCGGAGATATTGGAACAGAAGTCTATATGAATGACATGCAAAATAGTCTTACTGACCATCAAAAATACCAACTTGATAAAGTAAACGAAGCATTATCAAAAATAGACGATAATTCATTTGGCTATTGCGAAAGATGTCATCACAAAATAGAACCAGAAAGACTCGATATTCTTCCAGAAACTCAACTATGTGCTCATTGTGCACAACAACCTGAAACTTACTCTAAATACGATAATACTGAGCAATACGACGCAAATAATATAAATAGAGATCCACATTTTTACTCAGAATATATCACTGATTTAACTGGTTTAAATAAAAATGGATTATACAATCAAAGTGATGAACCACATAATAAAGACGATTTATTTTATAGCAATTAATAATATATAAAATATAAAAGTATAGGGCTATTATTAATAACTCTATACTTTTTATATTTTATATATTGTTTAGAATAAAACTAATCTAAATTTTCTCCATTGCTTTCTATTACTTTTTTATACCAATAAAAACTATCTTTTCTCTTTCTTTCTTGTGACCCATTTCCTAAATCATCTTGGTCAACATATATAAATCCATATCTTTTTGTTATTTGCGAAGTTGAAGCACTTATTAAATCTATTGGTGCCCAACTAGTATATCCCATTAACTCAACACCAGCATCTACTGCTTTTTTCATTTCTTTGAAGTGTGCTCTAAAATAGTCGATTCTGTATGGGTCATGTATACTTCCATCTTCTTCTACTACATCTTTTGCTCCAATTCCGTTCTCAACTATAAATAGAGGTATTCTATAACGGTCGTATAGTTCTATTAGAGATATTCTCAAACCTATTGGATCTATTTGCCATCCCCAATCACTAGATTCTAAATATGGATTTTTTACCCCAAGAACTGTATTTCCTGGAGTTCTCTCAGCATTTGGATCAACTGATTCAGTCATTGTCATGTAATAACTGAAAGATAGGAAATCTACTGTTCCTTCTTTTAATATTTGTAAATCGCCTTCCTCCATTTTTGGATAGTATCCAGCATTCTTTAACTGAACAGTTTTTAATCTAGGATATTCACCAAATACCATTACATCTGCATAGAAATTGTTATCTAAATTTTTATCTTGTGTTGCCAAAACATCTTCTGGTGCACAAGTTCTAGGATAAGTCATTAATTTTGTAAGCATGCATCCCATTTTGCTACCAGGTATAATTTCATGACACATTTTAGTAACTATTGCTGCTGCAACAAATTGATGGTGTAATGCTTGATAACAACATTTTATTTCGTCTCCATCACATAGTTCAGGGATTATTCCTGCTGTTGTAAATGGATGGCGTATTATACTGTCAACTTCATTAAATGTTAACCATAATTTTGCATATTCTCCAAACTCCTCAAAGCAAGTTTTTGAGAATCTAACAAACATATCAATTACTCTTCTATCATTCCAACCATTATATTTTAAGGCTAGTTCAAGGGGCATTTCATAATGAGATAGTGTAACTAATGGCTCGATTCCAAGTCTTTTCATTTCTTTAAACATTTCTTTATAGTATTTTACACCTTCTTTGTTTGGAGTTAATTCCTCGCCTGTTGGATATAATCTACTCCATGCTATAGAAACACGTAATACTTTGAATCCCATTTCTGCAAATAATGCTAGATCTTCTTTATATGTATGATAAAAATTTATCCCCCTTCTTTTTGGATAGTAAGTTGTATCTTTATCAGCCATTGCCTCTTTTATTTTTTCTAAAGACACTTCTACATGTTTTTTATATTCTTTTACATCTACATTAGGTTTATAAGTTGCAACATCAGCTACTGATAAACCTTTGCCTCCTTCATTCCAGGCTCCTTCTAATTGATTAGCAGCTACTGCGCCACCCCATAAAAATCCTTGTTGAAATCCCATACTTAAGCCTCCATCTTTATAGCATCAAATAATATTTCTCCAGCTTTAACTGGACCTGTTTTTGAATTTGCAATTGAATATTTATCACCGTTAATTACTATTACTGGCGTAGTTAATTCATAACCTTCTGATTTTATTTTATTTATATTGAACTCTATTAAGTTGTCTCCTGTTTTTACAGTTTGTCCATTTGATACTTTAACATCATAATATTTTCCGTCTAGTTTTACTGTATCTAATCCTACATGCATTAATACTTCTGTTCCATTATCTAAAGTTAATCCTATAGAATGTTTTGTATCTGCTATCATACTTACTTTTCCGTTACCTGGTGATTTTAGAACACCTTCTGATGGTATTATTGCAATCCCATCTCCAAGTATTTTTTCTGCAAATACTCCATCATTTACATCTTCAATATTTATCATTTCTCCAGTTAATGGACTCTCTAAAGTTACATCTTCTTCTACTACTTCATTATTTTCTTGTGCTATGTTTGTTTGTTCTTGTTTAGTATTTGATGTTGTAGTTTCTTCTTTGTATAAGATTATAGATGCTATAAATGAAACTGCAAATGCTATTACAAAACCTATTACTGCGTACATAAAATTCATACTGTTGTCTGGATTTACGAACATTGACATAGATGCAAGTCCTGGCCCAACTACAACAAATGCTTCTACAGAAAATAGTCCTAAGAATAATCCTGATATTCCTGCCCCAATCATTACACTTCCTAGTACTTTTTTGTTTTGAAGTGTAAGACCATAAAGTGCTGGTTCTGTTATTCCAAATAATGCTGATATACCTGCTGATACTGCAGTTGAGCGAGTTTCTGTATCTTTTGACTTAATTGCAACAGCAAAACAAGCCCCACTTTCTGCTATATTATGTGCTAATGATGCTGGCATATAAACAAACTCTTTTCCTGTTTCTGAGTAAGTTGATATAGCATATGGAAGGAATGCTTTATGCATACCTGTTGCAACACATAATGGTAATAACATTGCAAATAATCCTATTCCTATAAATCCTACTTTTGCATAAATTGTTAGTATTATTGTTGTTAATAAAGTCCCTATATTATATCCTAGTGGTCCTAAGAATAATAATGTACAAGGTAGAACTATGATGTAACACATCATTGGTACAAAGAATATACGTATTGGTTTTGGTGTAATTTTATTAAAGAATTTTTCTACAAATGCTAGTAAGAATACAGTTAGTAATGCTGGGAAAATTTGATAAGCATATGCTATATTCTCTAATGTAAGACCAAATAACTTAACCCCACCCTCTGTAGCAAGAAGTGTTGTTATATTAGGAAGCAATAATGTACCTACTGCTGCTATTGCAACCATTTGATTACATTTTAACTTTTTAGCTGCTGAATTAGCTACTAATAAAGGTATAAAATATAATGCTGCATCACCTATATTATTAAAAACTGTGTATGCTACACTAGTATTATTTAAAACCCCGAATAATACTAATAATGATATTAAAGATTTTAATACCCCTGCTCCAGCTATTGCAGGTACTAATGGTTGGAACACTCCAATCACAAAGTCCATAATTTTAGATCCTAACTTCTGATCCTTTTTAGATTCTTCACTTGAATTATTTATATCAAATGATGCTATTTTTAATATTTCATCGTAAACTTCAACAACATTATTTCCTATTATAACTTGGCATTGGGCTCCCATTACAACTCCAAGTACACCTTTAACTTGTTTTAATTCATCAACTTTTACTTTATTACTATCTTTTAATGTAAAACGTAATCTAGTCGAACAGTGTTCAAAGTGCGAAACATTATCTTCCCCACCTATACGCTCTAATATTTCAGTAGCTATCTTTCTATAGTCCATTCTTATTCATCCCTTCTTATTTTATATTAAAATATTCCTCTGGTTTCAATTCTTTGACTATATTAACTATATGATATGCAAGATAACCCATCTCTGCCTTTGTTACATTTTTTTTGTAATTAAGTTCTATAAATAAGGCTATCTTATTTACACAATCTATAGCTTCTGGATAAGCATTTTTACTCATATTGTATAAAAACGTATCATCCTCTTGAATTATATTTTCATCAAGTACTCTTCTGACAAAGAATTGTAGATGTCTAAGAAATCTTTCATACCTAATTGATTTTTCATCAAATGTAATATTAAAATGGACTCTAATAATTTCTAGTATAACTTGAATCAACTTTGGTGCGCGCATCGTAATATCAAAAGATTGATTCATTGATGCATTTACTATATGTAGAGTTAAAAATCCTACCTCATCATCTGATACTCGAATATCAAAATGATTTTCAATTATATTTCTAGCTTTTTTTGCTAATTCATATTCTTTTTTATAGATATGTTTTATATCTATTAATAGGGGATTTTCAAAAGATATGTTCTTTTTTTCACGTTCCATAAATAAACTAATATGGTCTATTAATGTAATATATATATTTTCACTGAGTTCTAAATCTGAATTTTGTTTTATCATATTAGATATTTCATCTGCTATATCTAAATATTCTGTCGATATATTTTGAAGCAGTTCTTGCACACGTGATATTATCTGTTTATCTTTTAATATGAAATATTTTTCTATTTTAGTTTCGTCGATTATATCACCTTTTTTCTTTTGAAAACATATTCCTCTTCCTGAAACTATCATTTCATCATCATTTTGCAAAACAGCCGCTACATTATTGTTATAAACTCTTAAAATCTCCATATTACATCACCTCATAGTTATTCATTAATTGCATAAAAAAAGACATACCTCTTCTCCATTTATAAAGATTACTTAGATTCATCCATAAATAAGAATTTGGTTATGCCTAGTAATTAGTAACATTCCTCATTTCTAATTAGAATACTACCATATTATGGTTAATTGTGTCAATAATATTTTACATTTTTTACATATTTCAGAGTGCCCTTTCATTTATAACTTATATTTACTATAAAAAAATAGAAGGTGAAAATCACCTTCTTCTTGGTAAATAATTAATACATTTAAATAACTGGGCACTATATGTATATATTTATTGTATATAATTTTAGATTTTTGTGCAACTTTTTTTGATGTTTTTATCACAAAATTTTTATTATTTAACTTGATTATGCTACTATTTTTATAGAAAGATTATAAAATTTGAGGTGATTAAATGGACAACTTAAGAGACAAGTTATTTGAGCTATCTGATGAGAAATATAAAACATTTCATAGTGGATTATGCCCAAATACCGATAATATAATAGGGGTTCGCCTTCCTCAATTAAGGCAACTTGCAAAAGAAATTACAAAAGACGATTGGCGATATTTTTTATCTAATTCTAAAGAAGATTATTATGAAGAAATCCTAATAAAAGGATTAGTTATAGCATATGCTAAATGTGATGTTGAAGAAAGATTAAAATATATCAAATGCTTTGTTCCAAAGATAGACAATTGGGCTATTTGTGACAGCTTTTGCAATACACTAAAGTTTGTAAATAAAAATAAAAAAATTGTGTGGGAATTTATCCAACCATATCTTAAATCAGACAATGAGTTTGAAGTAAGATTTGCTGTTGTAATTATCTTAAATTACTACATTACTGAAGATTATATAGATCTAATTTTAGAAACTTTAGATAAAGTCAAACACAGTGGCTATTATGTAAAAATGGCTGTTGCATGGGCTATTTCTATGTGTTTTGTAGAATTTGAAGGAAAAACAATGTCATATCTCAAACATAATAATTTAGATGATTTTACTTATAATAAATCTCTACAAAAAATATGTGAATCTCTTCGTGTAAATAAAGATACAAAAATATTGATAAAATCTATGAAGAGATAATTTTCACCTTAAATAATATAAATTTTATACAGGGGGGTATTTTCTATGAAGAAATACGACGTTATTATTATAGGTGCAGGGCCTTCAGGGATATTCTGTGCTTATGAGCTAATAGAAAATAATAAAGATTTAAACATACTAATGATTGAAAAAGGTAGACCTATTGAAAAAAGAAATTGCCCTAAACGTAAAACAAATAAATGCGTTGGATGTAAACCATGTTCAATAACTACTGGATTTGCAGGTGCTGGTGCATTTTCTGATGGGAAATTATCTTTATCACCAGATGTTGGGGGAAATTTGCCAGAAATATTAGGTTATGACAGGGCTATTGAGCTTATTAAAGAGTCCGACGATATATATTTAAAGTTCGGCGCCGATACTAAGGTTTATGGAATTGATAAAGAAAAAGAAATTATTGAAATAAGAAAAAAAGCCATAACAGCCAACTTAAAATTAATCGAGTGTCCAATAAGACATCTAGGTACTGAAGAAGGCTATAAAATCTATTCAAAACTTCAAGATCACCTACTATCTGCCGGTATTGAGATTATTTTTAATACTATGGTTCAAGACATAATCATAGAAGATAATACTGCAAAAGGCGTTGTGTTAGATGATGGTCGTAAATTCTTTGGAGATGAAATCGTAAGTGGAATCGGTCGTGAAGGTTCTGAGTGGTTCTCAAATATCTGTAAAAAACACAATATAGAAACCCAAGTCGGTACTGTCGATATTGGTGTTCGTGTTGAAGTTAGGGATGAAATTATGGAATTTCTAAATAAAAATTTATACGAGGCTAAATTAGTATACTACACACCTACATTTGACGATAAAGTAAGAACATTTTGTACCAATCCATCAGGTGAAGTAGCAACAGAATATTATGAAGATGGCTTAGCAGTAGTAAATGGTCACGCTTATAAATCAAAGGAATTTAAAACTAATAATACCAATTTTGCATTATTAGTTTCCAAAAACTTTACTAAACCATTTAAAACACCGATAGAATACGGTAAACAAATAGCCCAACTTAGCAATATGCTATGTGACGGCAAGATATTAGTTCAAACTTTTGGTGACTTCCAAAGAGGCAGAAGAACTACAGAAAAAAGACTTTGTAGAAATAACTTGATTCCTACTCTTAAAGATGCAGTACCTGGCGATTTATCTTTAGTTATTCCTCATAGAATAATGGTCGATATAGAGGAAATGATTTTGGCACTAGATAAGGTTACTCCTGGTATTGCTAGTGACGAGACATTACTTTATGGTGTTGAGGTAAAGTTCTACTCTAACAAAGTAATCGTAAATAAGGATTTTGAAACAAGTGTCAAAAACCTTCGTGCAATGGGTGATGGTGCGTCTGTTACTAGAGGGTTACAACAAGCCTCTGCCAATGGACTTAGCGTTGCTAAGAGCATCCTTGCTAAATTCAACAATTAAAATATAATTTTATATACAAAAAGATGCATGATAAATAATTATCTCACATGCATCTTTTTAAATTTATAAGTCTTTTAGATAATTACTTTTAAAATCTTTGATATATTTAATACTCGTTTATGTATTTCAAAAAATCTATATGTGTAAATATATTTAAAATAAAGATTTCTTTATTGTAAACGATGAATCTATTTTTTTATTATTATCAGTTCTATATGTGTTTATTGTAAGTGACTTATCTGTAACATCTATTATCGAATATGTTGGGACACTTTCCTGCCATCTATAAGCTATATATGCTTGTTGATTTTCTGATAGATTATAATACTTGCTACCTGTTGATGAATCGGCAGTAAGATATAAAACTCCTTTAGGCTTTTTAACTACCATAAATGATTTATTTGTTACTGCATAATCGTCTTCTATAGACCTCATATAATTTTCATATTGTTCGTTTTTTTCTTTTTCTCCATTTGTATATTTTTCATAGTCTTTTTCAGTAATCATAGATGATTCATCCAGCTTTGCACCTTTTAATATATATGATCTTGAATATATGTGGTCATGCCCTGTTAATACAACATCTATATTATTTGCTTCTAATATTGGTACGATTTTATATCTCATTCTAGTTAATTTAGGTGAGCTAGAATGTTCTCCAGAGCCATATATATCGTGGTGCATTGATACTACTCTCCATGTGGCATCTTCGTTTAGTTTTATTGCATTTTCTATAAATTCTTTGTGCTCAGAAATTTTTTTACTATTGCTATTTAATATTATAAATAAAGTATTTCCATATCTATAATAATAATCACTGCCTGCTGTTGTCTGTCCTAGTCCGCTTTGGTTTGGAGTATTAAAGTGGTATGAATAGTTACCGCTTGGTGAATCATGATTTCCAATCGTAGTTGCTACAGGCATTGATTTTAATAGTGATGGACTTAAATACCCTGAATATTCAATTTCATTTTTATTGTATAAAGCATTAGATTTACCTTTATCTCTCGATTGTATTTGGTCTCCTGATGATATTATAAAACTTATGTTACAATCTCTTTTTATAATGCTTTCGATAGTATTATTCCAGTTAAAGCTGTCGTTTCTAACTGCTCTATCCTGGATTTCATCTTCGCTCAAATCCTTTGGCATACATCTCCATGATGCACCTATTTGTGGATCTCCAACAAAAGCAAAACTATATCTCTTGAAGTTTTTAGTTTGGTATAGTGTTGGTTTTGTCCATTTCCCATTGATTGTATAGCTATAATAATATCTAGTATTTGGTTTTAAATCTGTTGCTGTTGCTTTATTGCTTTTGAATCCTTCTGTTGCATTTGTTGTTGTGACTTGTAATGCTGTAGAATTTTTCATTTCTGGATTATCACTTATTTTCAAGTTCGGCTTTATTTCACATGTTTTTGAATACCATGCAAAATTCAGTTGTGTTTCATCACTACCTGGTGATAATGACATTTGTGTTGGAGAGTTTTTTATTTTTTCCCATTCGTCACACCATTCACTCCACTTTTCACTCTGGCCTTGTGATGTTTTTGTCGCATCTGTCCAGCTATTATTGTCTACAGCAAATACATTTGTAGATGATGTAATTATCATAACTGCAATAATTATTGATATAAGATAATTTCTTCTTTTCATATTTATGACTCACCCTTTTCAGTTGTAATATTATCAATATATACTACTTTGTTATGATGTAATTAAGTATAAATCCAAGTTATAAAGTATTCAACAAACTTAAGATAGATTTAAAATGTACTTAATTAACTTAACATTCTCTTAATATTTCTAATAAACTTCAATTATAGTATTTTATTCAAGTCGAATTTTTATTCATATAGCTATTTATTTTGTATCAAAAAAATAGTGTTAGATATTATGTTCTAACACTATTTATTCTAAATCTCTATTGTTTTTTTCTTATATTTCTAGTTGCTACAATATCCACACCTGTTCCAGCAATATTTGATACCAATACATCACCTATTTTTATAGGCGCTTCAACTTCTACATCTTTAAGCGCTTTTATACAGTCGTGTATTTTTGCTTTTGGAATATCTTCTTTAGTTTTAACCGAAACTACTGCTATATTTCCATTTTTAACTCTTACAATAGAAGTAACTATTCTTGTTGGATTTGTTACTTCTTTTACTGCGTATTCTTTTCCCTTTTTACAAGTGTTGCCTTTTACTTCAACAACTTCTGAACCATCCATATCAACAGTTAAATTGCAGCCTAAAGGGCATCCTATACAAATCAATTCGATTTTATTACTCACTTCTACAGCTCCCATAATTAAGCCTCCTCAATTCTTATAGTTATATCATCTAAATTTGTAAAGTTTTCAAGTTCTTCTTTTTTAAGAACAACTTGTTCCATCTCTCCTGGTGCCATAACTCTACGTTTTTTGTGCCCAACTCTTTCATCATTAAAGTAAGTTGATATATAGGCATTTTTAAATACATTCCCTACTCTAAAACGTACAGTTAATTCATCATCCATATTCTCTACGTTTATAGTTTTTGGAACTGTGTATCTAACTCCATCAACTGCTTTTATCTCTATTGTTTTTTTAGATTCTTTCTTTCCTTGAAGTATATATTTAGCTGCATTTTTACCTGCTGTTGCTGCCTCTTGTGAAACAAAGTCAACTAAATCATGAACATGTAACACATTACCACAAGCAAACACACCATCAACACTAGCTTCTAAGCTCTCATTTACACATGGTCCATTTGTTATAGGGTTTATTTCTACTCCCATTTCACGAGATAATTCATTTTCTGGTATAAGTCCACAAGATAATAATAATGTATCACAAGAATAGAATTCTTCTGTTCCTTCAACTGGTTTTCCATCTTTAACTTCTGCAATAGTTATTCCTTCTACTCTTTCTCTACCTTTTATATCTACTACTGTATGGCTTAATTTTAGAGGAATATCATTGTCATCTAGGCATTGTACGATATTTCTCTTTAATCCACCTGAATAAGGCATAAGTTCTGCAACTACTTTAACATCTGCTCCTTCTAATGTCATTCTTCTAGCCATTATTAGTCCTATATCCCCAGAACCTAGTATTACTACTTCTCGTCCTGGAAGAAATCCTTCGATATTTACTAATCTTTGTGCTGTTCCTGCTGAATAAATCCCTGCTGGTCTGTATCCAGGTATGTTTAATGCACCTCTTGGTCTTTCTCTACATCCCATTGCAAGAATTACTGATTTTGCATCTATTGTAAATAATCCTTCTTCTCTATTCATTGCTGTTACTGTTTTATTGCTATCTATATCCATAACCATAGTGTTTAATTTATACTCTATGTTTAGTTCTTTCGCTCTTTGAATAAATCTATCTGCATATTCTGGTCCTGTTAGTTCTTCTTTAAAAGTATGAAGTCCAAAACCATTGTGAATACATTGATTTAATATTCCCCCTAATTCGTTATCTCTTTCTAATATTAATATTGAATCTATTTTATTTTCTTTTGCTGCTATTGCTGCTGCAAGCCCTGCTGGTCCTCCGCCAACTACTACAAGATCATAATTTTTCATCCTCATTCACCCCTTATATTGAATCTTTAACTAAACCAAGTACCATATTTGACTCTCCACCGGCCTTTGTTATATCAAACATAGAAATACTCAACTCTCTTTCTAATATTTCCATAGTCTTTGGTGAACAGAATCCTGCTTGGCAACGTCCCATCCCTGCTCTAGTTCTTCTTTTTACTCCGTCTAATGATTTTGCACCTAAAGGTCTACGTATTGCATCTATAATTTCACCTTCTGTAATCATTTCACATCTACAAATTATATTTCCATATGCAGGTTGTTCTTTTATTAATTGGTTTCTTTCTTCTAAACTCAATGTATTTGGGTCAAGTATTCCTTTTCTAGTTCCTACAAAATTAGGGTTTTCTTCTAAGTTTAATTTTTCTTTTAATATATCTGCTACCATTTTTCCTATTGCTGGAGAACTTGTCAATCCTGGTGATTCTATTCCAGCGCAATCTATAAATCCTTTTGCATCCTCAAGCTCTTTTATTATAAATTCATGGTTATCTTCATGAGCTCTAAGCCCTGAGAATGATGTTATTACTTGTCGCATAGGAATATTTTTAACATTCATTGATGATTTTCCTATAACTGTATCTAATCCTTCTCTAGTTGTATTAACTCCTTCCTTATCATCTATATCAGTTGATGTAGGCCCTACTATTAAGTTTCCATGAGCTGTTGGAGAAACTAATACACCTTTTCCCATTTTTCCTGGAAGCGCGAATATTGTTCTTGAAACATGATTTCCTGCAGTCTTATCTAATAAGCAATATTCACCTTTTCTTGCTGTTATATTTATTTTATTTTGGCTTACCATGTTGTGGAACTTGTCTGCATAAACTCCTGCTGCATTAACTATATATTTTGTTTTTATATCCCCTTGATTTGTTTTAATTATAAATCCACCATCTATCTTTTCTATATCCTGAGCTTCTGTATTAAATCTAAATTCTATACCGTTTGTATTTGCATTTTCTGCAAGTGCTATATTAAGACCAAAAGGACATACAATACCACCAGTAGGAGCATACAATGCAGCGTAAACATCGTCTGTTATATTAGGTTCTAATTCTAAAACTTCTTCTTTATTTAATATTTTTAATTCTTTAACTCCATTTCTTATTCCTCTGTCATATAACTCCTTTAACTTTGGCATATCTTCTTCTGATAGGCAAATTACTAAAGATCCATTCTTTTTAAACGGAAAATCTAATTCTTTAGATAACTCCTCCATCATTAAATTTCCTTCTACATTTAGTTTTGCCATTAATGAACCTTCTGGAGCATCGAATCCAGCATGAACAATCCCACTATTTGCTTTTGATGTTCCTGAACACACATCTTCTGTTTTTTCTATAACACAAGCATTTACTTTATATCTTGATAATTCTCTTGCTGATGCACTCCCTGAAACACCAGCTCCTATTATTACTACATCATACATATAATCCATTCTCCTTTTTAAATATTAATTTTCGTATGTATTAAAAAAGCCAAGAAAATTAAAACCTACGTTAATAGGCTTTTAATTTCCTTGACTTTATCTCTATTCTCTAGTCTTAATATTTAATTTTACATTTGAATACGTTTTCTTTATTCTTATAAACTAGATGAGCAACTTTTGTATAAGCTACAAAAGTTCCTCACTTATATAATACTTTAAATTAATTTTTATTACAATAAAATTGTAATATTTTTCCATGATATCTTTTTAACAGTGTTATTCTACCATGGAATTGCTCCATATACTAATACAGCTATGATAGCACCAACTATTGGTCCTAATAATGGAACTATTGCATATCCCCAACCAGAGTCGCATTTACCTTCGATTGGTAATAATGCATGTGCAAGTCTTGGTCCGATATCACGAGCTGGGTTGATAGCATATCCTGTTAAACCACCTAATGACATACCTACTGAAACGATTATACCAAATACAAATATGTTACCTAGTCCTATATCTCCTGCTCCTGCTACATTACTGATACCTTTAATTGCAAATACTAAAATAAAAGTCCCTATAATTTCGCTTAAGAAGTTTAAAGGTTTGTCTTCTATTGATGGTGCTGTACAGAATACCCCCCTTTTTGTTGGGCCGTCTTCTGTTGCATCAAATTGACCTTTAAATAATACATATACTAAGCAAGCACCTAAAAATGCTCCTGCAAATTGAGCAATTATATATCCTGGAACTACTGACCAAGAAATTGTGCCATCTAAAGCTAGTGCTATTGTTAATGCTGGATTAAAGTGAGCGCCTGATGCTGCACCAAAAATATATGCGGGAATCATAACTGCAAGCCCCCAACCTAATGTTATTTGGATAGGTCCTGCACCTTTCATACCTGATTTATTTAGGTTTACATTGGCAACAACTCCACACCCTAAAATTATAAGAATCATAGTACCTAAAAATTCTGCTATATATGCTAACATAACATATTCCCCCTTCTTATTTTAACTCATATTATTTAATTTTAATTCTTATCATTGGTATTTTTCAAATTTCGTAAGTATTTCTATGCTTCTGAAGTTGCTTCTTCATCTTCTTTAGCCCATCCAAATGAGCATTTAACTGCTTTGTTCCATCCTTTGATTTTTTCTTCTCTATCTTCTCCATCCATAGCTGGAGTAAACACTTTATCTATTGCCCAGTTTTTAATTACGTCTTCTTTACTACCCCAGTATCCTACTGCTAAACCTGCTAAATATGCAGCACCCATAGCTGTAGTTTCTACACAACAAGGTCTTTTAACTGGTGCATTTATTATATCTGATTGGAATTGCATTAAGAAATCATTGGCACTAGCACCACCATCTACTTTAAGTGCAGCTAAGTCAATTCCTGAGTCAGCTTTCATAGCTTGTAATACATCATTTACTTGATAAGCTAATGATTCTAATGTAGCTCTTATTATATGGTATTTGTTAACTCCACGAGTTAAACCTACTATTGTTCCTCTTGCATATTGATCCCAATGAGGCGCACCTAAACCTGTAAATGCAGGTACTACGTAGCAACCATTAGTATCTTTAACTTTTTTAGCCATATATTCTGAATCTGGAGCAGAATCTATTATTCTAAGTTCATCTCTTAACCATTGTATAGATGCCCCTGCAACGAATATAGAACCTTCTAAAGCATAATTAACTTTTCCATCTAAGCCCCATGCTATAGTTGTTACTAATCCATTTTTAGAATAAACTGGAGTTTCTCCTGTATTCATCAACATAAAGCATCCAGTTCCATATGTATTTTTCGCTTCACCTGGATTAAAGCAAGTTTGACCGAATAATGCTGCTTGTTGGTCTCCTGCTGCCCCTGCAATAGGTATTTCTTTACCAAAGAATGATGCATCGCTATATCCATATATACAGCTTGATGGTTTTGGTTCTGGTAACATGCATTCTGGTATGTTTAATTCTTCTAATATTTCTTTATCCCAAGTTAGATCTTTTATGTTAAATAATAATGTACGAGATGCATTAGAGTAATCTGTTACATGAGATTTACCTTTAGTTAATTTCCATATTAACCAAGTTTCAACAGTACCAAATAATAATTCTCCTTTTTCAGCTCTTTCTCTTACACCTTCAACATTATCTAGTATCCATTTTAATTTTGTTCCTGAGAAATATGCATCTATTATAAGACCTGTTTTTTCTCTAAATTTATCTGTTAATCCTTTATCTTTTAAAGTATCACAGTATTCTGAAGTTCTTCTACACTGCCAAACTATTGCGTGATATACTGGTTCTCCTGTATTTTTGTCCCAAACTACAGTTGTTTCCCTTTGATTTGTTATACCTATAGCTGCTATATCATCTGCACCTATTCCCAATTTAGCCATAGCTTCAACAGCTACACCTAATTGAGATGACCATATTTCATTTGCATCATGTTCAACCCAACCTGGTTTTGGAAAGTATTGAGTAAATTCTTTTTGTGCTACACTGCACATTTCTCCTTTTTCATTAAAAATAATACATCTGTTACTAGTTGTACCTGCATCAAGCGCCATTACATATTTAGACATATTCAAAATCCTCCTTCTAAACCTTATACATTATAAATAAAAATATATATAATTATATAGACTAGTTGTACTTAAATAGTCATATATAATATCCCTAAATTAATGTCTGTCCTCATACCTTTGTGCCTCTTTGATATTCTACTACATTTTCCAAGTGTCCTGATTTGTTGAAGATACACATACAGCTCCTGATGAAAGTGCATCCATTATATCTTCTTTGTCTGTGATTAATCCCCCAGCAATAAGTGGACATTTTATTTGTTTTGAAATTCTTTTTATTATTTTTGGCATTACTCCTGGCAAAATTTCTATTATATCTGGATTTACGTTGTTTTGTGATTTAAAAACGTTTTCCAAAGCCATAGAATCGATTAAGAAAAATCTTAAAACTGTGTATAATGATAATTCTTTTGCCCTTTTAATTAAATTAGGCTTCGTAGTTATTATTCCATCTGCTTTAGTGTTTTTCTTTATAAAATCAACAGATATATCTTTTGCACTTAACCCCACAATTAAATCAATATGTACCATTGCAACTTTATTATTTTCTTTAATTTCGTCTACTATTTGTACTATATTACAGACGTCACCAAATAAAATAAATATGATTCTTATTGAATCTATTTTTACAGCCTTATGTAATCCATCCATATCTTTTACTGCTGCTATTATTGGATTGCTTTCTATTTCATTATAAAATCTAATATCCATTTAAAACTCCCTCTGTATACTACTTATTTCTTAATTTAGATACTAATTAGTATTACTAAAATACCCCTAAATTCATGTGTCAATAAAAAGAGCAATACTAAGTAAAGACAGGTCTGCCTTCTTTAATATCGCTCTCAACATCTCACATGTAATATTTACCATTTATACTTAGATAGTATCACATCAATTTGCATGACACAACATTTGATATTTTTTTAACGCCACTTTTTTTGATAAATATATTTTTAATAGTTTTTAGTATACAAAGTCAACCGTTATAGTGTTTTTTTATCCATTATACTTACTTTTTAGAAGTTCTATTTCTCTAGCATATCCATCTAGTTCATTAGGTGTTTCTAATAAAAATGGTAGATGTTTTAATGCATCGTGATTTATAATTCTAACTATAGCATCAAGCCCAATTTGACCTTCACCAATTCTAGCATGTCTATCTTTATGACTACCACAAGAATTTAAACTATCATTTAGATGTATTGCTTTTAATCTATCTAATCCTATAAGATTATCAAATCTTTCTAGTACTCCATCTAAGTCATTTACTATATCATATCCTGCATCAAATACATGGCATGTATCCAAGCATACACCTAGTTTTTCATCTAATTCTACTCCATCTATTATAGCTTTTAATTCTTCAAAATTACGCCCTACTTCCGTTCCTTTTCCTGACATAGTTTCAAGAAGAACTGTTGTTGTTTGTTCTTTTGTAAGTGCTTGATTTAACATATCTGTTATATATTTTATACCTACATCTGCTCCTTGTTTAACATGACTTCCTGGGTGGAAATTATATAAGTTGTTTGGAGTTAGTTCTAATCTTTTTAAATCATCTATAAATGTATTTACTGCAAACTCCCTTTTACTTTCATCCGCTGCACAAGCATTTAAAGTATATGGCGCATGTGCTAATAATTGAACAAAATTATTTTCTTTTGCTAAATTTAAAAATTTATTTATATCATTTTGATCTAATTGTTTTGCTTTTCCTCCTCTTGGATTTCTTGTAAAAAATTGAAACGTATTTGCATCTATTGTTAGGGCTTCTTTTCCCATATTTTCAAATCCTTTTGAGACTGATAAATGACATCCTATATTTAACATAAATTTAATTTCAATAGATTTTTGTTAATTTTACAACAATCCATTGATATCCTCCTCTACTATTTATATATATCTTATTTACTTTAATATTTTTATTAAAATTTGATTTCTTTTACTTTATTAACTTTATTTTTTTGTATTGATATACCTTCTAGATCTAAAAGTCTTTCCTTTAAATCTAATCCACCTGCATATCCTACTAATTTTTTATTTGCTCCTATAACTCTGTGACATGGAATTATTATAGGAATTGGATTTTTATTATTAGCCATACCTACAGCTCTACATGCCTTTTCATTTCCAATAGAAATGGCTATATCTTTATAAGACCTAGTTTCGCCATAAGGTATTTCAGTTAATGCCTTCCATACTTTTATCTGAAACTCTGTCCCATTTGGATGAAGTGGCAAATCAAATACCTTTCTTTGACCATCTAGATATTCTCTTATTTGAGTATAAGCCAGTTTGGTTAAATCACTTTCTTCTATAATTACATCGTCTCTATATATATTTTCTGATTCAAAATATAAATTTGTTATATTTTGGCTATTATCTCTTATACCTAGTCTTCCTAACTCCGTATCATAAAAAAATAATTTATCCATTCAAATCCCTCCTCTTTATTCTACCCATTATTTCTTAAATTGTAACAAAATTATTGTCCTGTGTTCATTTTCTATATTTATTTATTATATATTTTGATACAAAATAAATCACCACATAATATTTTTACAAAACAAAAATTCGCTTCACTCATATCGCCAACGAATCAGAGATTCCGTTGATTTAGTTGATAGGTTGGAAATTATATATTTTCCACAAACCAAATAATATATAATTTCCTTAAAAATAAAAAAGCAACTACTAAGTTGCTTTTTATTTATAAATATCTTTCCTTAACAAATCCTATACTTGTTCACTATTTTCATTTTCTTGTTTCAACAACGGATTATAATATCTTCCCTTTTTCCTTGTACCTTTTCCATATTGTATTGCTTCTTGAGGACATCTACAGATACACGCCATACACTTTGTGCAGTGTTGTGACCACATTGGTCTTCCTTTATACAATTCTATATTTTTATATGGGCAAACTTTAACACAAAGACCACATGAGTTACATTTGCTATCAACATTAAACTTTGATGTTCCCATACAGCAAATATAAAATAATCTTTTTACTATATATGTTTTAAAATAATCCATTATAGTGTATTTATCTTTATCAAATGCATGCAGTTGTCTATCTTTAATCTGTTCATTTATCCTAACTATGCTTTTTTGAGCTTCTTCTAATTTTCTATTTCTTAAAAGAGTTGAATCCAAATCAAACATAGTTATAAAATTCTCTGGCATTTTTATAAATGTTGTATAGTATATTTCCATCTTTTTATCTTTAAACATATTATCTAAGTACTTTGACATACATCCTGTATCAGTACCACAAGTATATACAGAAAATAGGTAATGCTGTCTATATCCATTAAATTTTACTTTTTTTATAAAATTTTCAACTATTTGGGGTGGTGCCCATGAATATGTGGGAAATACAAATCCTATTTTTTCTTTTCTTCCTAAATCGTAAACATATTCTTCTTGATTTTTTTGCATTTCTCTAGCTATATCTATCAACATCTCATTTTGATATTTACCTAATTCTTTAGCTACCCATAAAGAATTTCCGGTCCCCGAGTAATAAAATATCATATGTCTATTCCCCCTAACCTGTAAAGTATCCTCTACTCCTATAAGTGAAACTTCTCTATTCATTGTTCTAAAATTTTTAAACTATAATTTTATATAATATAATTGCCTAAATTTATTATAGCATATATACTTTTCTTCTCTCCTAATAATAATTATGATTTATTAGGATTAATTTAACATAAATTTAATAATCCCTTTTATTTTATTATAATAGAATTAATTAATTTTGACGTATAATAAATATAATCGATTATGTAATTAATTGAAAGGAGGCTCATTTGTCAAGTATATTAAATTTAGATAAAATCCTACTTCTCTTTTGTGGAGAAGACATATTTACTGATTTAAATAATGATAATTACAATCAAACAGTTGATGTTAGATCCTCTGAAGAATTTAATTCTACAACTTTACTACAGCATAATGTTCCTGTAATAAATATAGCACAACATCAACTACTACATAAACATCTATATCTAGCTGGAATTATCGTTTTTTATGGACTCTTTAAAAATAGGCAGTTTATAAAAAGAAAATTACTAGAGATATCTAATAATAAAAAATTAAGAATATTAATTGGATGTTCACAAGGTAGGTTACGCAGTCCTGCTGTTTGGTTGTATGCTAGATTTTTAGGAATTGATGCAAAAATTTTGCAATATGGAATTAAGCATTACGTTGAATAATATATTTTCATAAAAAAAATCTCAGGAGACTAGGAATCCTGAGATTTTTTTGGTTATACCCTAATGACTTTCTATAACCATTTTTTTACTATATATATTATAGCCTAAATTTATGAATTTTTATAGTAATATTTTGATATTACCTATATCAATATTTGGTTATTATCTTTTATAAAATAATATTCTTAAATAAATATCCTTTTGATGTTAAACTTTATATGTAATATGTTTATTGATGTTTCATTATACAATTTTTATTTTTACAAACTCTACAAACACCTGTACATTCGTCTACTAAATCTAGAGATTGTTCAAAAGCAAATTTGCTATTGTTTTTATTTCTTATTATAGGAATATCTTGTTTTTTAGCTTGAGTTTCTACTGATGCCATTAGTTTATGTGACACTGTTGAAGTAAATATAACTATTGCATCTGGACTTCCAATCGACCTCTTAACTTTTGACGACATATTTAAAACTACCTTAGCTTTATATCCCCTATTTTTCGCTAACTGTATATAGTCTCTTTTCATTCTTTCATTTCCACCAACTACTACTAAACTCATATTCGTTCCAACCCCTTTTATTTATTCTCATTATCATTATGATAATTTAATTCTAGTTTATTTATTTCTATTTGTCAAACAGATGATATTGATTATCATTTTTAATATAATATTATATTATAATACCTTTTACAAAAAGTCAACCATAATTGATAATATTTATCAATTACACCTTAACTTCTATTATCTTGAAAGTAATTGAAATTAAAAAATTCACTTCGTTCATAGCGCCAACGAATCAAAGATTCCGTTGCTTAAGTTAATAGGTTGGAAATTATATATTATCCACAAACCAGATAATGTATAATTTCCTTAGAATTAAAAAATAGAGAGAAAATCCCTCTATTTTTTAAATTAATCATATTAAATTAAAATCTTATTCTTCCAGTCTGTTTTCTGTATCTTCTTCCAACTCTATTATTTGCGATATAATCTATCTCATTTAAAAATATATTCGCTTCATTTATATTATTGTAAAGTCCCAAACTAGCTCTTATCATTCCATAAAAATATTCTCCTGATACTACATCTCTATAGGCGTCGCTGTCACTAGCGCCTAAAAGTCTATATACATAAGGATGGGCGCAGAACTTTCCTGATCTAAGCGAGATGCCCTTTTCTGTCGCCATCATTATAGAAACCTCGCTATAGTCTTTATTTTGAATATTAAATGGAATTACACCTATTCTATCTTCTGTATAATCTGTATCACCATACATAGTCACATTGTTTATACTTTTCATACCTTGTATAATATAATTTTTTAATTCTCTTTCATGTTCTTCTATATTTTCAAATCCTATACTTTCTAAATCAGCAAGCGCCTTCGCCATAGCTATTACACCGAAGAAGTTTTGAGTTCCAGCTTCGTATTTTTCTGGTACAGCTGTCCAAATTAACCTCTCATCAAATACTCCAGCTACACATCCTCCTCCTGATAAAAATGGATCTTCTTCATTTAGATAGTCTTTTTTGCCCACAATTGCCCCACTTCCAAACGGTGCATATGCTTTATGTGCAGAAAAAGTCAAAAAATCTATCTCTTCATCTTTTGAATTCCCTTTCATATTTACTTCTTTATGCGATACTAATTGTGCAGCATCAACTATTATAAATGCACCGTATTTATGGGCAATTTTTGCTATATCGTGAATAGGAGTAGTATATCCAGTTACATTAGATGCCCCCGTTACAGTAACTACCTTTATTTTTCCTCCTGCCTTTATAAGTTCCTCTTCTATATCGTCTACCTTTACTCTTCCGAGCTCGTCGACTTCGACATATGCCATCTTTCCAACCCTTCTAAAAGGAAGGTCATTTGCATGATGCTCCATTCTGGTAGTCAACGTCATGTCTTCTTTGTCTTTTATAAGTACATTTGCAAGGACATTTAACCCCTCTGTATCTGACTTAGTGTATATAACTGTATAATCGTCATTTCCACCTAGTCCAAAAAAGTTTAATATCACATCTCTCGCTTTGTTAAACATCATTGTGCAGTATTCACCCTTAAATCCTACCCCTCTGGCAATAGGCCCATAGTTTTTTATATTATCTTGAATTATTTGAGCAACACTTTTTAACGGTGGTGTAGTTGCTCCATTATCAAAATTTATCGGCGTTGTATAATCCCCATTAGAAAGTTTAATTTTATCATCTATACCATCAAATAAATCTCTATAATCCATATAAATTCCCCCTTATTATCATGGTATAAATATATTTCATTTTACATATAAATATAACCTGTTTTTTATTTTTCTCAATTTTTGTAGAAATATGTAGAAATCTATGGTTGATTTATGATAAAATAAAAAAATCCGCATTTTAGCGTTTTAAGTATATAATAAGAAATAATAAAATATTTATCTTTTCATTTTTCCAAAGATATGCATTTTATTATTTAATATTGATTTTTTAATTTATTATTTTTAAAATTATTAAATTTTCTTAGAAAGGTTACGATAAAAAATGAACAATAATGGATCATATGCACTAGTTTTCGGTGTATCAGTTTTCGACATATGTGGTTTTACAGATAACGATTATAGATCTAATGACTCAAACCCAGGTAGGGTTAGAACTTCTTTTGGTGGAGTTTGTAGAAATATAGCTGAATGTATGGCTAGAGTTGGAGTTAATACAAAATTTATATCAGTTTTAGGGGATGACGAAACTGGAAAAAGTATACTTCAACATTCAAAAGTTATGAACTACAATATGGAAGATTCTCTTATAGTAAAAAATGGTCATACTCCTACTTATATGGCTGTACTTGATCATTTCGGTGAAATGGTATCTGCTGTTGTAGATATGAAGATAATAGACGAATTTACTACAGAATTTATAGATTCTAAAGCTGAAATAATAAAAAATGCTGAATATATGGTTTTAGACTCAGATAGACCGGACATAGTAGAACACATATTAAAAACATTCTCTAACGACACTAAATTTATATTAGACCCAGTATCAGCTGCAAAAGCTAAAACTGTTACACATTTAGTGAAATACTTCCACACTATAAAACCAAACAGATACGAAGCTGAAATAATGTGTGGATTTAAAATTAACAATGAAGAAGACTTAAGAAAAGCTGGTAAATACTTTACAGATTTAGGCGTAAAAAATGTATTTATCACTCTTGATGAAGACGGAATTTACTACAACAACGGAGTTGAAGAAGGGAAATTAAAAGCAAATGATGTTAAAGTAGTAAATGTTACAGGTGCTGGAGATTCTTTTGTTTCAGGAATTACAAAGGGATATATGGATGGATATAATTTAATTGACACATTAAAATACGCTATATCAATGTCATCAATAACTATATCAACTGAAGAGACTATACATCCAGATATGTGTCACGATTTAGTTTCGAGATATATACAAGAAACAAATTGGACTCATACTAAATTTAATAATTAATTTTCAAACATGGGGCTTTTAGCCCCTTTTATTTTGCAAAATAAAAACTCTTCGTCGGAAAATATTATTTATTTTCCAACAAAGAGTTATTTAAAGATTACTCAACCATTTCCCCATTTAATGAGAATGATAAAGCTGCTTCAGTTATTTTAACATTTACTAATTTACCGATTAAATCAGCATTAGGGTCTTTTACACTGAAGTTAACTAATTTATTTTGTCTAGTTCTACCAGTGAATTTAGTATCGTCAGTTTTACTTTTTCCTTCAACTAATATCTCAACTACTTGATCTTGGTGAGTAGTATTGTTTTCTTTTGATATTTCGTTAACTAACGCTAACACTCTGTTAAATCTTTCGTGTTTAACATCTTCTGGTATTTGGTCTTCCATCTTAGCAGCTGGAGTACCAGTTCTCTTAGAGTAGATAAATGTGAATGCATTATCGTATCTAACTTGTCTTATTACATCTAATGTATCTTCTACATCTTCTTCAGTTTCACCAGGGAATCCTACCATTATATCAGTAGAGAACGCTATGTTTGGAACTTCTGCCTTAGCTTTTTCAACTATTCTTAGATAATCTTCTTTAGAGTAGTGTCTGTTCATTTTCTTTAATAATTTAGTACTTCCGCATTGAACAGGAAGGTGTAAGAATTCACATACTTTATCACAATCTCTCATAGCGTATATAACTTCATCAGATATATCTTTTGGATGAGAAGTCATAAATCTTATTCTTTCTAATCCATCTATTTCATTAACTTTTCTTAAAAGCTCTGCGAAAGTTATTCTATCTTCTTCTTCTAAAGTTTTACCGTAAGAGTCTACGTTTTGTCCTAATAAAGTAACTTCTTTAGTTCCATTTGCAACTAATTCTTTTATTTCGTTTAATATATCTTCTGGTCTTCTACTTCTTTCACGACCTCTAGTATAAGGAACTATACAGTAAGTACAGAAGTTGTTGCAACCGTACATTATATTTACGAATGCTTTAAGCTCGAACTTTCTATCACTTCTTAATCCTTCAACAACTTCACCATCAACATCCCAAACATCTATAAGTATAGAATCACTTGACATTGATTCAGATAATAATTCTGGGAATTTGTATAAATTGTGAGTACCGAATACTAAGTCTACGTGTTTGTATCTAGATTTTATTTCTTTAACTATAGCAGGTTGTTGCATCATACATCCACAAACAGCTATTTTTAAGTTAGGATTTCTTCTTTTTATTAATTTTAAGTGACCTAAGTTACCATATACTTTAAGCTCAGCATTTTCTCTAACTGCACAAGTATTGTATATTATTAAGTCTGCATGGTCAGCCATTAAAGATGCTTCATATCCCATAGCATTTAGCATAGCCCCTAATTTTTCAGAGTCATGCTCATTCATTTGACATCCAAATGTTTGTATAAAATAAGATTTTTTCTTTCCAGTTAAGTGGAAATATCTTTCGTTTTCATTTTTTATTTCATTTATATATTTGTCCTGTTCTCTTATCTTTTCCATAGGAACAGTGACTTGTTTTCTTTTAGACATCTAGTTGTATCTCCTTTCAAATTAATGCAAAGTTTATTATATCATAAATATTGAAAAATATATAAAAAAATATACATTATATTCATTTTTAGTTATGTTAAAATCTGCTTTTATACTTATATTTTTTAATACAAAAAATGGCGAGCATTCTATATACTAACCTTTAAATTTGTAATATTTTAAAATTATTTATAAAATATGCTATATAATTAGCATTTATACTTTCATAACTTTTTCAAATTTTCAAATCTGAAAAAATCTTGTCCTTATGGTATGTAGGGATCTGGATATTTTTATATAATCTTAAAATATTGTTTAGAGTTTAGTATGCTTTCGCCTCTTAAAATAGTCGTTCCATGATATCCTACATAAGTATTATTCATTGTTCACATCCTTTACATTTAATTTATTTTTCTACTTAAATGGATTTTTCTACAAAATATATACACTTTATACACTATTTATATATTTTTTTCTTATAATTTAAAAGCCACCTCTAAAATTTAGAAGCGGCTTTTAATTATATAGTCTTTAATTATTAAATTTACTTTTTACTTAAAACACTTATTTAGTCATTTTTTTGCCATTTTGAGTCATAGCATTTATTTTTAGTGGTAATGTAAATAAGTTTATAAAACCTTCTGCATCTTTGTGGTCGTATAATTCGCTATCCCCAAATGAAGATATACTTTGGTCGTATAATTTATGGTCTGTAAATATTCCTGCTGGTTTTATATTACCTTTGTATAATTTTAATTTTACAGAACCTGTAACATTTTCTTGTGTTTCATCCATAAAAGCATTTATTGCTTTACAAGTTTTTGAATACCATTTTCCATTGTATATTAAATCAGCAAATTCAAGTGATAATCTTTGTTTTAAGTGAAGAGTATCTTTGTCTAATGTAGCACTTTCTAAGTAGTTATGTGCTGCATAGAATATTTCTCCTCCTGGAGTTTCATATATTCCTCTTGATTTCATACCAACTAATCTATTTTCTAATATATCTACTATACCTATACCGTGTTTAGCACCTAATTTATCTACTGCTTCAACAAGCTCTACTGGTGATAATTTTTCCCCATTTAAAGATACTGGTATACCTTTTTCAAATCCTATTTCTATATATTCAGCTTCATCTGCTGCATCTTCTGGAGAGCAAGTTTTTTTGTATATATCTTTATTGTGTTCATTTTCAAGATATTCTATATCCCCACCTTCTGTAGAAACATGCCATAAGTTGTCGTCTACTGAATATATTTTTTTCTTAGTTGCAACAACTGGAATGTTGTGTGCATTTGCATAATCTATTGCATCTTCTCTAGATTTTATATCCCATATTCTCCAAGGTGCTATAACTTTTATAGATGGATCAAGAGCAGCTATAGTCCCTTCAAATCTAACTTGGTCGTTTCCTTTTCCTGTACAACCATGGCATATATATTTTGCGCCTTCATTTTGTGCTATTTCAACTAATTTTTTAGCTATTATAGGTCTAGCAAGTGCTGTTCCTAAAGGATATCTATTTTCATATAATGTTTCAGCTTTTATAGCTTGGTATATAGTAGTAGTTATAAATTCTTCTCTTAAATCCTCCACATAGGCTTTTATAGCTCCACTCGCTTTTGCTTTTTCTTCGATTTGGCTCATATCGTCATTTTGACCTACATTTGCACAAACTGCTATAACATCTAAGTCATAGTTTTCCTTTAACCATGGAATTATTACTGAAGTATCTAGTCCTCCTGAATATGCTAATACAACTTTTTCTTTCATTTTTTTATCCCCCTCAAACTTATATGATTTTTTATTATTTTCTTTATTTTCTGAATTAGATAGCTTAAAGCATCTCTGTACTTTTTAAAGCCATATAACTTTTTTTGTGTATTAAAAAAGCCCCTTAGTAATCATTACTAAGAGGCGACATTGCGCGGTACCACTCTTATTAACAAATTTATCTTAGTAAAATAAAGGAATTTAAAAAACGCCTCTTGAAAACTCAAGAGACGAAATATTTCCGCGTTACCACTCTAATTAATAAGATAAACTTATTCACTCTTCCTTTTAAGGCAAGGCATTCCTATTATCCTACTTAGGTTCAGATAATCTCCTCCAAAGCTCTTTTCATTTATCTCATAATTGCTAAGCTTCCACCATCCTTAGCTCTCTATAAATTTAAAATAAACTACTTTCTTTTTCAACGGATTTATATTTTAAATTGTTAATAAATGGTTACTTGTTATTTATGAGTTAATAATAAACTATTTGGTTAAAATTGTCAACTGCATTTTGTATATTTTATTTTAGTATTTAACTCTATATAAGAATAACCCTTTTGCTGGAGCTGTCTCTGGCGATTTTGATCTGTCTTTTAATTCTAATAGTTCTTTTACTTCATCAGCAGTAATCTTTCCTTGTCCTGCATCTATAAGCGTACCTGCTATTATCCTAACCATATTGTATAAAAACCCATTACCTTCTACATATATTTCTAATATATCGTCTTTTTCATTTATAGTAATTGAGTAGATTTCTCTGACATGGCTTTTCTTTTTAGATCTAGATGAGCAGAAACTTGTAAAGTCGTGTTCACCTATTAATACTTTAGAAACTTCTCTCATAGCCTCTACATCAAGTTTTTTACTTACATGACAAGTGTATTTTCTGTTAAATGGATTTGGATATTCTCTATTGTCGATTTTATATAAATAAACTTTTCTCTTTGCATTATATCTACTGTGGAATCTGTCATCTACTTCTTCAATATCTTTTATTGCTATTGATTGTGGTAAGTATTCATATAGATATTTATGTATTTTATTTAATGATAAATTGCAATTAGTTTTAAAGTTTACAACTTGTCCATAAGCGTGAACACCCATATCTGTTCTTCCAGAGCCTATTATCTCAATTTTTTCATCTGCCATTTGACTTAAAACAGATTCTAATTTCCCTTGTATTGTATTTTCGTTGTCTTTTAGTTTTTGGAATCCTTTAAAGTTGCTTCCATCATATTCTATTGTCATCTTTATATTTCTCATATTTTGCCTCTTTTCTTTTGATTTTATAATTTAAAACTATAATTATATTTTTAAATTATACCTTAAATCTATATACAGAAAAAAATGTGATTAAATCACATTTTTTCCTCTACAATTGCATCCATTAAATTATTTTTTAAAGTGAAGGTAATACAAGTTCCCTCTCCTTTTTCACTTTCTAATATCATTTTGCCTTTGTGAAGTTTTACTATTTCGTTACTAATAGCAAGACCTATACCACTTCCTGATTTGTTGTAGTCCTCTTGGAAGAATTTTTCTAGTACTTTATCTAAGTTTTCTTGTTTTATACCTATTCCATTATCGACTACAGAGAAAGTTGTATATTCTTCTCCTTGAGATAGCCTCACAACGACATATCCGCCTTCTTCAGTAAACTTAAGGGCATTTTGAACAAGATTTATTAAAACTTGTTTAAGTCTGTTTTTGTCACCTTGTATATCTACTATTTCACTTTCTTTTGTATTAAACTCAGTAAGTAAAGTTATGTTTTTCTCACTAGCTTTAACCCCAAGCTGATTTACTACGTCTTTTGCAAGTTTAGTTACATTGACTGAGTCAATTTGAAGTCTTATTCTATCTGATGCTAGACGAGAGAAATCTAGAAGTTCTTCGACTAAAGTTATAAGTCTTTCTGTTTCATCTTGTATAATTCCAAGTCCTAAATCAAGTTCTTCTCTACTTATACCTTCATATCCTAAAGTCTCACTCCATCCTTTTATGGATGTAAGCGGTGTTCTAAGTTCGTGTGATACAGAAGATATAAATTCTTCTTTTAATTTTCTTGTCTTATCTATTTCTTTTGCCATATGGTCAAATGTTTTGACCAAGTCGCCAATTTCATCATCATGTAATTTTTCATTTTCTAAGTTTATATTATAATTACCTTGTGCAAGTTGATTAGCTGTCTTTTTCAAGTCTTGTATAGGTTTTATTAAAGAGTCAGCAAATCTTAAACTTAAAAGTAGACAGATAAGTAAGATTACTAGTCCTCCAATAAATATTATACAGACTACTCTAAAAATAGCATTGTCCGCCTTTTTAAGAGATACACTATATCTAACTACACCTTCTACAACATTATTGACCTTTAGAGGTACAGATATACTCATAATATGGTCTTTTGTCTCAGATATTGAATATATATAGAAATTATAATCTTGGCTTCCTGTCAAAGCTTTATTTACATCATCATAATTTACTACTTCTCCAGTTTTTATGCCGTATTGGTCTAGCATAACTTCTTTATTTTTATTTATAATTTCTATTGCTACAGAGAAGTTATCACTACTTTCGCCATAACCTGAACTCTGGTTTAAGCCTTCTTTTTCTAATATATTATTTATTTTATCTTGAAAACTTGTAGAATCCATACCTGATGAATCATAGCTGTTTTGAGTATATCTGACTTGTTGTTCTAAATAAGATTTTGCCATACTATAGTAATATTCTTTCATATAAAACATAAATAATACTTCAAATAAAGCAACAGTAATTATAATCATGATGAAATAATATTTTACTACTCTTTTCCTCAAACCATCTAAATGTAATATCAAGTTTAGTCTTCCTTTCTAAAACAATATCCATATCCCCAAATTGTTTGTATATATTTTGGTTTTGATGGATCATCTTCTATTTTATTTCTTATTCTTCTTATATTTACGTCTACTATTTTAAAATCATATAAGTAATTATTGCCCCAAACTTCTGTTAAGATTTGGTCCCTACTTAACGATTGTTTTGCATTTACCATTAAATACTTAACTATAGAAAACTCAGTCGGAGTTAATTCAATTTCTCTACCGTCTTTAAATAATTTTCTCTTATCTAAATCAAGAGTAAACGGCTCTGATACTATTTTATTTAACTTCATAGAGCTTTCTTCTTTTTTAACTCTTCTAAGAAGTGCTGCAACTCTAACTAGTAATTCTTTTATACTAAATGGTTTTACCATATAATCATCTGCACCAGATATAAATCCTTCTAGCTTGTCTTCTTCTTGAGCTTTTGCAGTAAGCATTATTATACCAACTTGGTCAAATTTTTGTCTTATATATTTACAAACTTCTATCCCACTCATATCAGGAAGCATCACGTCTAAAAGCGCTATTGATATATCGTTGTGTTCTGTTATTTTTTCTATAGCCTCACTACCGCTACCTGCTTCTATTATTTCATAACCTTCCCTTTTTAAATTTATACTGACGAAACTTCTTATACCTATTTCATCTTCTAAAACCAATATTTTTTCTTTCATATTCCTTCCTCCATTAAAATTATTATTTTATTGCTGAAAAATAATCTTTTAATATTTCTATATTTAAATCAAGTTTTTTCATTTCTGCCATATTTACATCAGAAACAGAGAATATATATTTATCTGTTTCATAAACATTATTTCCTGTTTTACTTATATTTTTTGTATCGTCAACTATCGTCTTTTCTGTGACATTAAGAGTAAATAATAGTTTTCTATCATGAGGCGCTGTCTCTGAATAAGCATTTGTAGAATTATAATAGAAATTAAGTACTTTATAATTCCCACTTTTATTTTCAGTATCTTCAATTATAGATAATTTACCTACTAAATTATTCGGTATTAAAAATCTAAAATTAGCTTCATAATTATAATAAATCTGACTTACAAATATTACATCGGCGTCTTTGTCTTGTTTTCCATTGTATTTATTCCAACTTATTATAAGACTAGTCGGGAATGTACTTGTAGATAAAGTATCTATTGTAACACTGCTTTGCTCTATCTTTGGAATATTAGTTATTCCATCATTGTTTACATCTTCAAAAGGTATAAAGTATTCATTTTTCATTTGTCCCTTCATATCTTTAAAAGCATTTATTAAGTTTTTTTGTTCTAAATAAACAACTTGAGTTGTAAATCCTGTATCTTCATTATCAGGCAAACTTAAAAATAATGCTTTTTGCTTAGATGATATATTGCCGACAGATATCTCTATATCCTCAAAATTTCTTATATTTTCAAAAACTAAGCTATCTAAAATAGATATTTTATCGTCTTTAAATGCACATACATTCAAATCCATCTCTTTGCTTTTATAGTTATAATTATAAACTACTAACTCTAAATTTCCATCATCATCTAAATCATCTACTAATACACCTAATTTTGTAAAATTATCTTTATTAAAATAATTGTAGTTGTCATTAGAGATAAGTTCTTCTATATTTCCATTTTCATATCTGCATATGCTCAGAGTTACTGTACTCTTGTCTTCAATAAGCAAAATTATTTCCTTATTTCCATCCTTGTCTAAGTCATAGAAATTAGCATATTCGATTTTATTTCCAGATTTAATATATGAAGTGTCGTTGCTTTCATTCTTTTTTAAATCTAATACAGTAAATCCAACTTGATTTCTTATATCTTCCCTTTTTTCAAAAAACACAATTTCATCTTTTTTATCATTATTTAAATCGATTTCATTTATCTTTCCTACCTCTATAGAGTTAGAAGGTAAAGTTAAATCAGCACTACCTGCAATTACTTTTACCTTGTCTGATATTTCTCTTTTCTCTTCGTTGTATATAGGCAATTCATCAAATAAATTTATAGGATTATTCTCTCCATTTTCGCTTTTATAACAACCTGTACTAAGTACAGTAACTAGAGATAATACACCTACTAATTTTAATAGCCTCATGCTTATCCTCCTGTCCATCTAATATATTGTACTTAAAATTTTTCTGTACTTTAATTATACAATAATTAATAAAAAAATCAAAAGAGTTGTGCATTAAATGATTAAATTAATCATTTACGACAACTCTTTAAGCTAACACCTATTATCTATCAAAATTTTCATCAGACCAAATTATGTTTTTATCACTCATACCTATATTGTCTTGAGCTTGTTGTTCTGCTTCTTCTCCTCTATAAGTAATATTTTCTGTATCGTCTACTTCTTCACTTTCTTGTGAAGTATTTTGTTCTACTTCTTGTATATTTAATGTTTCTTCGTGGTTTTGTGGTTGTTTTCTATGTTTGTGCACTATTTTTTTAGCGTGTTTATGCACTTCTGTTTCTGTATTAGATTCAGCAGAACCTTGAGACTGTTGTGTTCCTTGTTTTTTGTGATGTTGTCTTGGTCTAGTCTTTTTAGATTTCTTTTGTTCTGTAGGTTGAGTAGTTTGTTCTACTTCTTCATTGCTTTTTTTATTATGTTTACTTACTTTTGAGTTTGCTTCTTCTTGTTGTTGTTTGTTTTGGTTCTTTGTTTTTTTACCTACATTAAATTTAAAACCATTTTTTCTCGCTCTTTTTCTAGGTTGATTTTTACCTTCTTGTATATTAAACTCTTCTTTTCTTTCTTCTGGAACAAGATCATTTAAAATGACATCGTTATATTTTTCTTCATATTGAGTATTTATATTATTTTCAATATTTTTATTTTTTGAATTCTTTTTATTGTGTTTTGCTCTCATTATAAAATAACACCTCCAAAATGCTATATAATATTTATATTTAAAGAATTCTATTTTTATTCTTTTTTTAAGCATCTTGGAGGCAATTAATTATTTTCTAGGCGGTTTTGGCCCTGGATATTGGTATAAGTAACTTTTTAGCATACCATTGTATAGTTTTCTTTTTCTTGTTGCATCTTGACCAAATTCATTTTCAAAATCTTCATATGAAGTTATTAAATAATATGACCAATTATTTAATTTTCTAAATGCATAGCCAAGTTGTTTGTAAAGCATTTTTACAGAATCGACATCTTCAAGTCTTTCACCATATGGTGGGTTTGTAACGATAAATCCGTATTCTTCGTCACTTGTAAACTCTGTAGCATCGCCTACATTAAATTCTATATAATCAGCAACACCTGCTATTTCTGCATTTTCTCTAGCTATTTCTATAACTTCTTCGTCTATATCGTATCCGTAAATTTTAAATTCTATATCTTCGTTTATCATATCGTAAGCTTCTCTTCTTGTATCCCACCAGATTTTTTTGTCTAGTGTTCTCCATTTTTCAGATATAAACTCACGATTAAGCCCTGGAGCCATGTTTATTCCCATCATAGCCGCTTCTATTAGTAATGTTCCCGAACCACATAGAGGATCGACTAGTGTTCTTCCTGGTCTCCATGGTGTTAAATACATTATTCCAGCAGCTAATGTCTCTCTTATTGGAGCTTTATTAGCTTTTTCTCTGTATCCTCTTTTGTGTAGAGCAACTCCTGTTGTATCTATTGTAAGAGTTACTTTGTCTTTATGTATAAATACATATATAGGATATTTTTCTTTGTCTTCTTTTATTAATCCTGTTTCAAGGTAGCTCTTTTTAAGACTTTCTACTACTGCCTTTTTAACTATAGATTGTATATCTGGTATTGAGTATAGTTTTGATTTTATAGAAGAGGCTTTTGTTATTGGGAATTGCGCTCCATATGGGATGTATTTTGCCCAATTTATTCTCTTTGTCCCTTCGAATAATTCGTCGAAACTTTTTGCTTCGAATTCAGCTATTTTAAGGTGAACTCTCTCTGCACATCTAAGCCACATATTTGCTTTTGCAATTCCGTATTCATCAGTTTTATATGTAACCCTTCCGTCTTCTGTTTTTACAATTTCAAATCCTAAGTTTTTAATTTCGTTTGCTAGCATTTTTTCCATTCCAAAAAAGCACGGCGAAATTAAAGTGTATCCTTTTTCCATTTATGAATCTAATCCTTTCGTCTAGTTATTTAAGCTTCCCATCTGATATCCATTTAAATCTAATGTAACATACTTAAATCCAATTTCTTTAAGTTTATTATGCACATTTTTCATCATTTCATCATCGAAAAACTTATGCATTTCATCCTTAGCCACTTCTATTCTGGCTATATCGTTATGTAATCTAACTCTATATTGTCTAAAACCTAAATCTTGAAGATAATTTTCGGCTTCTTCTACTAATTTAAGTTTTTCTTTCGTAATTTTATCTCCATAAGGAATCCTACTTGCAAGACATGCAAAAGAAGGTTTATTGTATGTATTTAAATTTAGTCTCTTTGACAAAATTCTTATCTCTTCTTTTGTAAGGCCACTGTTTTTTAACGGACTTACTACTTCTAATTCTTCAAGAGCCTTAAGCCCAGGTCTAAAATCACCTAAATCACTTACATTAGTTCCGTCTAAGACATATTTTACATTGTTTTTTGCTGCGTAATCTTTAATCATATTGAAAACTGCGCATTTACAATAATAACATCTTTTTTTGCTATTTTCAATAAAACCTTTTTCGTCGAAATTATCTACTTTTATTACTTCATGTTTTACCCCAAATTCTTTCGTATACTGCTTTGCTTCTTCTATTTCTCTATCTGAATGCATCATAGCGTGTATAGTTACAGCAATCGCATTTTCTCCTAATTCATCACTCGCCACTTTAAGTAAAAAGTTGCTATCAACTCCACCAGAATAAGCTATTACAACTCTTCCCATTTTTCTTAATTTGCTTTTTAATAATTCGTATTTTTCATCTATATTCATAATTATCCACCCTTTCAATTTATATACTTCAATCTAAAGTAAT
>OLRJ01000222.1_pt1 | contig 58696 bp, 51 predicted proteins | sample 1672741 | NCBI WGS metagenome assembly OLRJ01 (sample SAMEA3136719, study PRJEB25190) | human gut metagenome | biome: human gut; feature: human-associated habitat; material: faeces | place: Austria | collected 2013 | reverse complement strand
GACGGAAGCTGCCAAAAAGGCTGGACGCCGGGTTTCCGTCTCCGGAATGTTGAAATTTTTAGGTGTCTCTCGCTCAGGATATCTTGCATGGCTCCACCACGTACCTTCTGATACAGAAAAACGTCGTAAAGCTGTAAAAGCAAAAATACAGGATATTTATGATGATTCCAAGCAGAACTACGGTGCTCCGAAAATCACTGTAGAACTTCGAAAAACCGGTGAAGTCATTTCGGAAAGAACCGTTGGTACATATATGCGCCAAATGGGGATCCGTGCTCAGTGGAGCAAACCATGGACAATCACCACAAAAGATTCTGATTTCAGCATAAAATTAAAAAATATCCTTGATGCACAGTTTAATCCTGACCGTCCGAATGCCGTCTGGTGTTCGGATATTACCTACATCTGGACAATAGACGGATTTGTCTATCTGACCAGTATTATGGATTTATTTTCTAGCAAAATCATAGCCTGGACGCTTTCAGAAACACTGGAGGTATCCTGCGTGATTGATACTATAAACAAAGCCAAAGCTCGTCGGAATATCGATCAACCATTAATTATCCATTCGGATCCTGGTAGCCAGTATATTGCAAAGGAATATAAAAAAGCAATCGAAAATATGCAACGCAGTTATTCAAAGAAAGCTTTTCCGTGGGATAATGCATGCATTGAATCCTTTCATTCTATTATCAAACGTGAATGGCTCAATCGCTTTAAAATTCGCGATTATAAGCAGGCATACCAGTTGATTTTTGAATATCTGGAAGCATTCTACAATACGAAACGAATTCATAGCCATTGCAACTATATGTCACCAAACGAATTCGAACGAGTGTATGAAAGAACGCATACTGAGGCGGAGTTTCTGGTAGGTTAAAATGAGGAGAAATTTCTCATTTTAACTTGTACTAAATCTTGACATAGGACCAAATATAGCAGCAAGGAGAACTCACACCTTAAAACAAGCCTTAAATTATATTGTTTGATTAGCAGTTTTATGAGAGTAAAGTTACTAGTGAATTATGGAAAACGCATCAACTATAAAATTCCTTCACTCTAAATCCAATTTTTGCAGAAGGGCACTACACAGTCCGTTTAGTTTTTTACGATTTGCTTGATTGCTTTAATTTCTCGTTTATTCTTCCTGTTGGTTAAATGATTTCTGCATATTATTCTTACTACCTGCGATTTTTTGGTTTTTGGAGCAATTACCAGCAAAATATTCGGGCGCGAAATAAATCTCTATTATATTATAGTAAATAAACTAATCCCCTCCTGTTCTATTTTAAGCACATTTTGTTTGCCACTAATCTTTTTAATATTATAACGCTACGTCTATGGTGTAAAAAAATATGTCATAACTCGTCATTTTTCAGGCATAACTGGCAGCCCAACGTAAAAAACTCTCCCATCTGCCGTTTGGCAAATGGGAGAGTTTTTAGTTTACTATTTTACCATGTTTTACTTCGTGAAGATAAATTGGTTGTTATCATCGAGGTCCACTTTGATGGTGTCACCATCTTGGTATTGACCACTCAAGAGGGCGTCGGCGAGTGGGTCTTCGATTTTGTTTTGGATGGCACGACGGAGTGGGCGTGCGCCGTATTCCGGATCATAACCGTCTTTTGCAAGTTCGCTCAAGGCAGCATCGCTAAATTCGAGGGAAAGGTCGCGGTCTGCGAGGCGTTTGCGAAGGTCGTTGGTCATGATGCCCACGATTTGCTTGAGTTCGTCTGCGGTGAGTGGGTGGAAGACCACGATGTCATCAATACGGTTCAAGAATTCAGGTCGGAAGGCCTTTTTGAGGTTATCCATGACCTTGCTCTTCATGGTTTCGTAGTCTGCTTCTGCTTTGTTGTCATCTTCTTCAACGCTGGTAAAGCCGAGGTTTTTGCTGTTCATGATGGCTTGAGAACCGAGGTTGGAGGTCATGATGATGACGGTGTTTTTGAAGTCTACGACACGTCCTTGGCTGTCTGTCAAGCGACCGTCATCCAATACTTGCAAGAGGATGTTGAAGACATCCGGATGGGCTTTTTCGATTTCGTCCAAGAGGATAACGCTATATGGTTTGCGGCGTACGGCTTCGGTGAGTTGCCCACCTTCATCGTAGCCAACATATCCCGGAGGTGCCCCAACAAGACGGCTTACGGCAAATTTTTCCATGTATTCGCTCATGTCGATACGTACCATGGCGTTTTCGTCATCAAAGAGGGCTTCCGCCAAGGCTTTGGCGAGCTCAGTTTTACCGACCCCGGTAGGCCCGAGGAAGAGGAAGCTACCGATTGGGCGTTTTGCGTCCTTGATGCCACTGTGGGCACGGCGTACTGCCTTGGATACGGCGGTTACTGCTTCTTCTTGGCCGATAACACGTTGATGGAGGATGTTTTCCATGTTAAGCAAGCGTTGGCTGTCTTCTTCTTTGAGCTTGGTAACAGGTACACCGGACCAGTTGCTGACAATGTCGGCAATGTCTTCGGCGGTTACAACTTGATGGGTGGTTTTGTTTTGTTTTTCCCAAGCATCACGTTCTTGGTCGAGTTGTTCTTTGAGGGTTTTCTTTTCGTCACGAAGCTTTGCTGCTTTTTCAAATTCTTGGGCTTGAATAGCGGCTTCCATTTCGTTTGCAAGGGTTTCAATTTTGTTTTCCAGATTTTGGATAGAATCCGGTGCCATGTTGTGTCTTAAGCGTACACGGGAGCATGCTTCATCGATGAGGTCGATGGCTTTGTCAGGGAGCTGACGGTCGTTGATGTATCGGTCAGAAAGCTTTACTGCGCTTACGACTGCGTCATCTTCGATGGCAACTTTGTGATAAGCTTCGTATTTGTCTTTAATCCCACGAAGAATTTCGATGGCATCGTCAACATTTGGTTCGTCAACGGTGACCGGTTGGAAACGACGTTCCAATGCTGCGTCTTTTTCGATGTATTTGCGGTATTCATCAAGGGTGGTTGCACCGATGACTTGCAAGTCACCACGAGCGAGCTCCGGTTTCAGGATGTTGGCTGCATCGAGGGAGCCTTCGGCAGAGCCTGCGCCAACGATGGTGTGCATTTCATCGATAAAGAGAATAACGTTTTTACGTTTCTTTACTTCGTCAATGATGTTTTTTACACGTTCTTCGAAATCACCACGGTATTTACTGCCGGCAACAAGGCCGCCCATGTCAACGTTGAAGATTTCTTTGTCCTTCAAGAGTTCTGGAACGTCACCGCTTACAATGCGTTGCGCCAAGCCTTCGGCGATGGCGGTTTTACCTACCCCAGGTTCACCGATGAGGACAGGGTTGTTTTTGGTACGGCGAATGAGGATTTGGATGACACGTTCAATTTCTTGGCTACGGCCGATGACCGGGTCAATTTTGCCTTCTTTGGCCATTTGGTTGAGGTTACGGCCGTATTCTTCGAGGGCATTGCCTTTGCCGTTTGCGCCTTCTTGGCCGGGTGCATAGTCTTCACCCATGCCTTGTTGTGGCTTTTGTTGGCCAAAGACGCCGCCACCGTAGTGGCCGTTGATTTCGCGAACGATGGCATCAAGGCCGATGCCTTGGTCTGCAAGCGCTTGGTATGCGACACCGTCATTTGCTTGCATGATAGCGAGCAAGAGGTGTTCGGTTGCGATGCTGTTCATTTTGAGTCGAACGGCAAGGTTCCATGCCATTTCAAAGCAGTGCTTTACACGAGGGGTGTATTCCAAGCGGTTTGGATCGACGGTTTCTTTACCTTCGCCGACCATGCTTACAATGTCAGTTTTGGTTTTGTCGTAGTCTACACCAAGGGAACGGAGTACTGTGGATGCGATACCGTTGGCACGCATAATCCCAAGTAAGAGGTGCTCGGTCCCAATCATGCGGTGTTTCATATTAATGGCTTCTTCCTGTGCATAGGTCAGTGCCATTTGTGCATTTTCTGTAAAATTAAAGGTTGCCATATAGGTTCACTCCTTTAGAATTGTTGTTTTTATTGGTTATTCTGCTTTTAGCCCGGCAGAATTTCTTTGCGGATGAGTTCCGCACGGGCACGGTCGCGTTCGGCGTCAGTCAATGCTTTGCCGTTTGCGAATTGAACATAACCCGGATGTGCCATGATGAGTAGCTTATCTACTTGGTCAAGGGTCCATCCGCTTAGCATGCCTAGGCTTGCACCGAGTCGCATGAGGCTCAAAAGCTGATAGGCTTCTTTGCTACTTATGCGGCGGGCATAGGTAAGTGTGCCTAGTGCTCGATAGCATTGGTCTGTGAAGGCTTCGCCTTGTTCGCGGTAGCCTTCGCGGAGCTTGCGTTCCATGTCGATGACTTGCTTGGTGGTGGCTGAAAGCCCGGCTAGGATGTCTTCTTCGCTACGACCAAGGGTTACTTGGTTCGAAAGCTGGTAGAGGTCACCGGTTGCTTCTGTGCCTTCGCCAAAAAATCCACGCACGGTCATGCCGGCTTTGGTTACTTGCTGCAAGAGCCCGGTTTGGCGGCTTGCCGTCATTGCCGGCAAATGTAGCATGACTGATGCGCGCAAGCCTGTGCCGATATTGGTTGGACAGCTTGTGAGGTAGCCCAGTTTGTCGGTAAAGGCGTAGTCGCCGTATTTGCCGATTTGGTCATCGAGCAGGGTAGCGGATTGCCAAGCATCGCCTAAGTCAAAGCCACGGCGGAAGGTTTGCATGCGCAGATGGTCTTCTTCGTTTACCATGATGGCTTGTGTGAGGTCGTTGTTTAGCACCAAGGCTCGCAATCGTTCATCGTTTGCGGCATGCGCCGGACTGATGAGGTGCTTTGCCAAGAGGGCTTCCTTATCGAGGGAATCCGCATCGTCTAGGCGATAAAACTGATAGTCCGAATGTTCAGCGGCAAAGTCAGACAGGTGTTTCCACACCTGCATGGCTTCTTCGCGATCCTGTTTATTTGGAAAACGTTGTGCGGCAAAGTTGCGGGCTAAGCGAATACGGCTACTGACAACAACATCGGTGTCATTGCCGGCGCCGTGCGCCCAAGCGGTTGGTGTAACCACTAATTGTTCATGCATATTCACCGTTTATTCCTCCTTTGCTTTCAACGCTTTGATTTCATCACGCAAGCGTGCTGCTTCTTCGAAGTTTTCGCTGTCGATGGCTTCACGCATGGATTGTTGCAGTTTTTCAAGCTCGGTTTGTGGAGCCTTTTCTGCTTGTGGTGCAGGCGGTGGGGTGGTTGGTTTCACCTCAGGCGCGGTGGTATATGGTTTCTTGCCAATGTGTTCGGATTGACCATGCAGTCGGCGAAGCATTGGAGGCAACACGTCTGCAAAATGGTTGTAGCATTCACTGCAGCCGAGAAGGCCGTTCTTTTGGAAGTCTTCCCAGGTCATGCCGCAATGTGGGCAAGCACCAACTTGATTGAGTTGTTTGGTTGGAGCGGTAGTGCCCATGGATTGAAAGAATGGTTTGAACCAGTTGCTCAAGCTATGGTCAGAGAAAAAATCATTATCAAAGAATGGGTCAAAGTCGTTCATCCAGCCTTTGCCTTCTTTTGCGGCACACTCACTGCAAAGATGTTCGCTGTGGCTCACGCCGTTTACGATGGCTTGTCTATGCACAGTGGCCTCACGTTGTTTGCATTTTTCACATAACATCTTAACATTACTCCTTTATTTTATACGTTTTGTTCTTGAGGATGTGCCTTTTCGGAGGTCGCGTCCTTTTCGGAACGTTCTTGTTTGTTGGTTTTGTTGGTATCGGCGTGATTGCCGATGCTCATGTGTGCCAGCAGATGCATCATCAAGCGGGCACGTAATTCACCGGTGGTCATCGGTTGCGGCAGCTGCAAGACCCGATCCTTCATAATGGATTGAAGCAAGGTGCCGACATCCGGTGGAATCACTTTTTCTTCCACCAAATAACCAAGTATGCCTTCTGCATCCTTTTCGGTCAAGCTTTGTCTGGAAGCATCCATCAAAGGGCGGAAGTCATGGGCACTATTAATTGGAATGGATTTGATGCGGACATAACCACCGCCGCCGCGTCTGGTTTCTACAATGTAGCCATTGGTTGGTGTAAAGCGTGTTCGCAGGACATAATTGATTTGGCTTGGAACACAACAAAACTTTTCTGACAATACACTACGCTGAACAACAAGCACGCCTTCATCGGCTTGGTCGAGAAGCGATTTGAGATATCGCTCAATGTCTTGTGTAAGATTGCCCATCGTTCTCACCTCTCTTTCGTTTGACCTTTATTGACCTTACAATGATTATTATACGCACGGTGAAAGATAAGTAAAGGTCAAACTAACGTCAAAATAAACCGCCAATTAGCAATATTTCGGTTTATTTAATTTTAATTAACTTTAATCGCATGGAATCAACTTTTTAACCTTTTCTGACCTTTGACCTTTTGCTTTATGCTTTGACCTTTTCGCCCTCCTGTAAGATATGATATGATAACTGTATTGTCGAAAGGGGTGCGCCAATGAACGAAATCATTCAACACAAACTCGCCACACTTCCTACCAATCCGGGTGTGTATCTGATGAAAGACAAGGACGGCAACGTCATCTACGTTGGCAAGGCCATCAATCTCAAAAACCGTGTGCGTTCTTATTTTCGCACCCAGCCCAAGGAAGCGGTCAAAACCCGTGCGCTTGTGCGCCACATTGAAGACTTAGAGTATATCATTGTCGATAATGAAACCGAAGCTTTGGTGCTTGAATGCAATCTCATTAAAAAATACCGTCCCAAGTACAATATCAGCTTGAAAGACGGCAAAACCTATCCTTATGTGCGCATTACCAACGAAGAGTATCCGCGCATTTTTATCACTCGTCAGGTGGTTCGTGACGGTTCACGCTATTTCGGGCCCTATACCAACGTAACTGAGCTACGCGATACACTGGAGCTGATGCACAAGATTTATCCTTACAGGGACTGTAGCAACATACAATTCAACAAGCACGCTTCTTGTCTGAACGAGCATTTGGGACTATGCAAAGGACCGTGTGTGGCGCATATTTCCCATGAGGATTATCTGGCGCTCATTAACGGGGTGGCGGATTTCTTTAGCGGTCATTCCGATGTGCTCCGCAAGCAGCTCGAGGAGGAGATGCTCGCCGCTTCTGAATCCCTCGAATTTGAAACTGCTGCTGCCAAGCGTGACCAAATCCGTGCCATTGATACGATTAACAATCGCCAAAAGGCTACATCCAATCGCAGCGACAATCATGACCTTGTTGCCATGGCACGCAATGACCTTGGCGCGATGGTGCAGATTTTCTTTGTACGCAACGGCAAAATCATCGGTCGCGAATCCTATCCACTTCACGCAAGCAAGGATGACAATGATGATGAAATTTTTGCAAGTTTTATTAAGCAGTTCTATCTTGAGCAGGAAACCGTACCGCGCACCATCTATATCGATCGCAATTTTGAGGATGCGGCCTTGCTTGAAAAGCTGTTGAGTGAAAAGCACGGCTTTAAGGTTCATTTCCACAAACCACAAGCCGGCAAAATCCATGCGCTCATGGACATGGTTCGTCGCAATGCCGAGGAAGCCCTTGCCAAGCGATTGGTCAGCGGCGAGGTGGCTCGTGCACGCACGGAAGGAGCACTTTTAGATTTGCAGCAATATTTGGGCCTAGAACGCCTTCCAAACAGAATCGAATGCTATGATATCTCCAACATCCAAGGAACGGATTCTGTGGCTTCTATGGTTGTTTTTGTTGCCGGCAAGCCAATGAAGAGCCAATATCGCCATTTCAAAATCAAAACGGTAGAAGGACCGAACGACTTTGCCAGCATGCATGAAGTGATTACCCGTCGTTTTCGTCATGCCAGCGAAGAAATTGCCGGTGGTATACGCATGGGAAAATTTGCATGGCTTCCCGATCTTGTGATTATTGACGGTGGTAAAGGGCAGCTTGGTTATGCCCGTCGTGCCATGCGCGAAACCGGCTATGATTATATTCCTACCTTTGGCTTGGCAAAAGAAGATGAGCTTCTTTTTGAAGAAGGCAGAGATGAGCCTGTGGTCCTACCACGGCAATCCAATGCGCTTTATCTTGTGCAGCGTGTTCGTGACGAATCCCACCGTTTTGCCATTACCTACCACCGTTCTCTACGCGGCAAACGTCAATTAGCGTCAATTCTTGATGATATCCCGGGTGTGGGCAAAAAACGTAAGGAGAATCTCTTGACCCACTTCGGTTCATTTAGTAAAATTCAAAGTGCAGGGGTTCATGAGCTGGCCGAAGTACCCGGTATTAGTCAGGACCTTGCTGATACCATTTACACTTATCTAAAGACGCATCAGGATTTGCAAGCGCGTCTAAAACATAAACAATAATCTCTAGAAAGGAGTTTATCTATGAAATCCATTTTCGTTCATTTGTTATCTTATTCCTTGGCACTTTATTTGACCGCACAGCTCGTACAAGGCTTGTACTTCGACACAATTGGTGCTGTTATTCTCGGTGCTGTGGTTCTTTCTATTGTTGACGCCATTGTAAAACCGGTGCTTATGGTGCTCACCTTGCCACTCAATCTCATAACCATCGGGCTCTTTACCTTCGTCATTAACGGGGCAATGCTCAAGATTTCTGCCCTTATCGTTCCCGGGATGGCTGTTGGCGGCTTCTGGGTTACCACCTTCGCAGCATTGGTACTCACCGTGATTTCCACCGTTATCAACTGGCTCATCTATGACTGATTACAATTATACAAGCAGGCCTTTGGGTCTGCTTTTTTGTATGTCACAATTTGCACGCAAAAAGCCCTTACCGAGCTTTCGGTAAGGGCTTTTGTACATTCGCAATGCTCAAACTATTTATTTTTCAAAGGATACTTTATGTTCTACACCATCTGCATCGGTTGCAATAAGTGCTCCATCTACAATATCCAGTTTACAAGTATTGATGTTAAAATCTACATCAAAGGCTTTCGCATTTTTGGTATCACCTAATGGCGCAACATAGACAACCTTGGGATTCACATTCCATGGGCCTTGATCGGAACCATCGGTATAATAGATATGTGCATTGTCAAGAGCATAATCGGTTTTGTATGGAATAGTGCCAATATATTCGAGGGCACCGTCTTTTCCCTGAGAAAGACTAGGCGCTACAAATACAAAGCGTTCAGTACCGCCCATTAAACCAACATGACCAATCGTAAGGGTCGCCTTATTGTTCGTTACCTTACTTGTACCAATGGTATAACTCCCCATATTTTCAGGGGTAAATAATTTTCCAATGATATCTTCCGGAACACTCAACGTACATGTTTGTCCGGATGTTGCATGACGTGCTTCCACTACGATTCTTTCATAACCGGCAGCAAACTTATAGCTCCATTTTTTCAATGCCTCTGTCTGTGATGACACCATATCGGTTACAACATTTACCGTTTTGGTTGCAGAAATCCATTCCACAGAGCCAAAAGATTCACCCAATGCACGAATCGGTACATAGGAGCGACCATTCACAAATACCATTGGTGCGTCAAGGGGTTTAGTTTCACCATTGATGGTACAAGTTTTAGCATCTTTTTTGAAAACAGCAGAATAATTATATTTATCGTTACTGATTGTTACAGTGCCGTCCTTATAATCTACTACACAATCTACCATTTCACCCACTAGGCGCAGCGGAATCATTGTACGCCCGTTATCTGTCACATAAGGCGCCCCCATTGACGCCTCCGCATTTACCGACACCCCATTGAGCGCAAGATTCACGTTAATAGGTGTGGCTTGCAATGGCATGGCACACATTGTCGCCAGCACTCCGGTTGCAACAAGCGACTTCAAAGATTTTTTCATGTTTAGTCCCTCCATCTTCACTTTTCATTGTTTTTAGTCAATTCTCTTTTGATATACTATAACACACATGAAATTATCTGACAACTTAATGGCGCGATACGCTTGTCCTAACACAAAGAGGTTCGACATTCTGTCGAACCTCTTTGTCTGCTATTTTACTTTTTTACACGCTTTGGATTTGCCGGAAACCAGCCTTTTGCAACACGTTCTTCTTGTTCCTTTACTTCAAGAACACCCCAAAGTGCAGAGAAGCCAAAAAGTGCCACCGCAGTGTTTGCAATCACATTCTTGATACGCAAAGAAAGCGCCATGCACACTACACCCACGCTGGCAAAAAGTGGTGCGCAGGTTTTAGCACCATAATGATATTCTCCCTTAATAACAATCGGATGCCAAGTTCCGATAATGAGGAAGCTTATTGCCCCCAGCACAATACCTTTGAAATTGAGTTTATCCACTTCAAATCTCCTTTCTCTAAGCACCCTCGGCCCTGCCCCAAATTTCAGCCGATTTTGCATATAAAAAAACCCGGATTATTGTAATCCGGGTTTTTGGCAACAAATTAGCGGTTTCTGTTTCTCAAGAAATCCGGAATATGAACATCTTCATACCCACCGGTTGCACGACGTGGTGCCTGTTTTTCAACGGTGCCTCTTTGAGGTGTCTTTGGTGCAACTGGTCTGCTATATTCAGGTTCTTCGTCAGGACGACGCGCAAAACCGGTAGCAATAACGGTCACGCGGATATCATCCTTTGCACCTGGGTCATCAATAACACCAAAGATAACATCCGGTTCGCCACCGGTTGCATCGTTGATGTAGTCAACAGCTTCTTGAGTTTCCATAAGGGTAGGGTTGTTACCGGAAATATTGATAAGAAGTGCGCTTGCCCCTTCGATAGAGGTTTCAAGCAATGGAGAAGAAATCGCAGCCTTTGCAGCAGCAACGGCACGGTCTTCACCCTTACCAACACCAACGCCCATGAGCGCAGTCCCGGTATTTTGCATGGTAGAACGAACGTCAGCAAAGTCGAGGTTGATCATTGCATTCTTGGTGATGGTATCTGCAATCCCTTGAACCCCTTGACGCAATACATCGTCAGCGTATTCAAAAGCTTCTTTCATGGTCATTTCCTTGCTGGCAATTTCCAACAAGCGGTCGTTAGGAATGGTAACCAAGGAGTCAACCTTATCGATTAATTCATTGATCCCTTCAACAGCATTCTTTTGACGCTTGCGACCTTCAAATTTGAATGGTTTGGTAACAACGCCGATAGTGAGCGCACCTTGGCTCTTTGCGATTTCTGCTACAACAGCAGCTGCACCGGTACCGGTACCGCCACCCATCCCGGCAGTAACGAATACAAGGTCAGCGCCTTCGAGTGCTGCAGCGATTTCTTCGCGGCTTTCCTCAGCAGCCTTTTGACCGATTTCAGGGTTACCGCCTGCACCCAAACCACGGGTAAGTTTTACACCAATTTGAATCTTGGTGTCTGCATTGGATTGAGCCAATACTTGTGCATCGGTGTTTGCAACGATAAATTCTACGTTGTCAACACTGGTTGCAATCATGCGTTCAACAGCGTTACCGCCGCCACCGCCTACGCCAATTACTTTAATAACGGCGACATTATTATTTTTATCATCGAGTTGGAACATCCAGGATCCCTCCACACAAAATTTCTAGCACTATTATTTTAATAATATACTATATTACATGCTGTTGCAATTATTTTTCGTCAAAAGCACCATTCTTTACCACATTGTATCCTTTCACGGGTATGTTATGCCCGATGGAATTTATGTGTTGTCGGTGTTTTCCTTGTCGGTATTGTCACCTTGTTCATTATAGGTTGTTTCGGTTTGGTCCGTCATGCCACTTTCATTATTATTTTCAGTGCCTTCGGTGTTTGTATTTTCCGTTGTATCACTGTTGGCACGGTCATTTTTCTCTTGAATAGACGTGCTATCTTTTGACTGGTTTACAATATCGGAAACGTCAAGATTACTGTAGCCCTCAAGCACCACAACAGGCGATTTTTCGTAGCGAATATCAATTGCTTCGATTGGGTCTTCAATGATGTCACTCAAAATAACTTGATTGATGATGTCGTTCAAGGTTGCCATGCGCGTTTCAATATTGTCTACACTACCGATACGAATCTCAAGCCCTTGGCTGGTGTAGGCAAGAATATTGTTGCGGTCCTTGATATTGATTTCCTGCAGCATTCGCAAGAGGTCATCATCACAGGCATTGATAATACGCAAGATATCTTCAAAGCGTTCGTTGTCCTTGAACGCTTCGCCCGGCGCCGGTACGTCTTCCATTTTAAAGCCGGTTATAAGCGGTAAGCTCAAATTTGACAGTGATTTTGTATTATCGAGTAAAATCCCGTCTTTGCTAAATTGCAGATAGTTGCTGTTATTTAACAGCACCCCCGCCGGCTGGCGTTCGGTGATACTGATTTCCAAGCGGTGCGGGAAATGGCGACTGATTCTGACATCATCCACATAAGGATACGCTAGCAGCTCATTTTCTGCTTTTGAAATATTGAAGCGGAATAAATTTTGTCCGATTGGATTACTCGTCATTTCAAGTACTTTGTCATCGGACAAATATTTAAGCTCATTGATGTCCACCTTATCGATTTTCATTAGCGGCCCCAAGAGCACCACAATAGCTGCGACTGCTACCACAATACTGACAAGCAAGGCAATAAACTGTGGCGGATAGACGCTTGCTTGCTTTTTCTGCTTCTTTGTTTTCTTCACTTTTGCTTTTTTGTCCGGTTTTGTCTGCTGTGACGGTGTTTTTTTGTTTTTTGGCGCACGCGCCGATCGATTTTCTAGCATATCAGTCTGCTCTGCCACATCAACATCAGGCTTTTCCGTTACAAGGCTTTCTTCATCGTCAGCTTGGCGATTATTCAGCATCAAATCCAATCGCGCCTTGAAGTCATCGATTTCAGCATCAATTTTTTTCATCTCTTCGGATTCTGTTATTGACGCTTTCGCTTTCGCTTCTGCGGCACGTTTTTCTTGACGTTTCTTTTCTTCCTGTTCGCGCTCATAAGCAAGATACGCTTCAGGAATAATCACGTCTTCTTCTTTTATCTTTGGACCTCTGTTTTTATCTCTAAAAAGTTTCAATTAGCATCCACCTTTTCCGCTAACAGTCACAGTCCTCTTATTCGTACTTTTCTTCCAAGGCTTTTACAATCAACGGTGCTTGTTTCCATACGGAGCCTGCGCCCAAAACAAGAACCAAATCCCCTTCTTGGAGGGTATTGATAAAGCCACTGGTCAAATATTCATCGTTAACCACTTGTGCATGTTTTTCAGCATCCACGGAGTCGGCAATCAATTGACTGGATACGCCTTCAATTGGTGCTTCGCCGGCAGGGAATACATCAAGCAATACCACAGCATCTGCTTGGGATAAAGAACGTGCAAATTCTTTTGCCAAGAACTGTGTACGAGAGTAACGATGTGGCTGGAATACAGCAACGATGCGGCCATCATGAGCTGCTCTTGCCGCTTCCAAGGTTGCAGCAATTTCTGTTGGATGGTGCGCGTAATCATCGTAAACAGCGATATTGTTTACCGTACCTTGATGCTGGAAACGACGACGAGTGCCCTTATATGCCTTTAAGGTAGCCGCAATTTGTTCAAAGGTCAATCCGGCATCCAAGCCAACAACGATAGCAGCTGTTGCATTGGAAATATTGTGTTTGCCGGGTACGTTTAATTCCAAGTGGCCAATAAAGTTATCACCGTTATAGATGTCCGCTTCATTCTTCATGCCAACCTGCTTATGATTCATAATGCGGTATTGGGAGCGTTCATGAAAACCATAGGTTTTCATTGGTACCGGAGATTGTGCAGCAATAGAAAAAGATTCTTCACAATCTGCATTCAAAAGGCAACGGCCCTGAGGATTGGTCTTGTGCAAGAATTGCTTGAAGGTGCTACGGATTTCATCAATATCTTTGTAGTGATCCAAGTGGTCTTCTTCGATGTTGGTGATTACCGTATACCATGGTAATAGATTGATAAAGCTACCATCACTTTCATCGGCCTCTGCCACAAACCATTCGCCTTTGCCGTTTTTAGCGTTGCTACCGATATCGCTAATAACACCGCCGACAACGATGGTTGGGTCCAAGCCGTTCTTTTCAAAGCAAAGGGCAATCATAGAGGAGGTAGTGGTTTTTCCGTGGGAGCCTGCTACGCAGATTGCCTTTTGATCCTGCATCAAATAGCCAAGCATTTTGGAACGGTGTACCACCGGAATTCCTTTTTCACGTGCAGTTTGAAATTCCACATTATTTTCGCGAATCGCTGTGGAACGTACCACTAAATCGATATCATCGGTGATATTTTCCGCTTTTTGAGGAATATTGATGGTTGCCCCGCGACCGCGCAACATTTGAACTTGATCAGATTCGTTAAGGTCGGAACCGCTAATCTTGAAGCCACGCTCGAGCATAACTTCTGCAATAGCACTCATTCCTATCCCACCGATACCAATAAAGTGAACATGCTTATATTTTACTTGATTGTCCACTATCCTCACCTCTTTAATTATTTTCTAAAAGTGTTGACCAGCATCATAATGTCATCCATGGCTGCCGGTCTTGCCAGATTTTGCATATTGTTTTTCTTTTCCTTATAGTAAGCGTCATCTTTTAAGAACTTCTCTAATGTGCTCATTAGCTTTGGCACCGTCATGTCATCATCGAGGATCATTTCACCGGCGCCGGCATCCACAACCGCTTGCGCGTTGAACTGTTGATGATTATCACTCGCATATGGATATGGAATTAAAATTCCAGGAAGACCGCACATCGCAATTTCCGCAAGGAAGGTTGCACCGGCTCGACCAATAACGACATCTGCTGCAGCCAACGCATATGGCATGTCATGACTATACTCTAGGAAGCACAGGCGTTCATTGCGAAGCACCGCACTGCTGCTTTCTTTTATAAGTAGGCTGGTTTCCACATAACCGGCTTTCCCGGTAATAAAGATAATTTGCACGTCCGGATTGTCCAAAAGTCCGGAAAGCGCCAATGCACACACGCGGTTAATGGTACGTGCGCCACGGCTGCCGCCTGTTATCAAAATAGTTTTTTTGTTTGGATCTAAGCCGAACTTTGCACAGCCATCTTCTTTACTAATTTTACCAATGTCTTCACGAACAGGCAAACCGGTAAGCACAGTTTCTTTTGCTTTTACAAAAAATTTTGCTGCTTCCGGATAATTGATGAGCACCTTGTTCACACGAGTAGAGAGCATCCGGTTGGTCATCCCAGGATAAGCATTTTGTTCATGAATCATGGCAGGGATATGATTCATGCATGCCATGAGCACAGTTGGCCCACATACAAAGCCACCGGTGCCAATAACCAAATCCGGCTTGAATGCCTTGATGTATTTTTTTGCTTCGAGCACACCTTTGGCGTTAACCAACACACTCTTTACAAGTGCCGGTGTCAGCTTACGAGGCAAGCCCTTTGCTGAAATTGTTTTGAATGGGATGTTAGTGGTCGGCACAATATTGTTTTCAAGGCCATTATCACACCCAATATAGAGCACTTCACTCCCCGGAATATCTTCCAAAATGCGTTCTGCAATTGCCAATGCAGGATAGATGTGGCCGCCGGTACCGCCACCGGAAACAATCACTCTCATACTCTCTTTCCCCCAATATTTTTCTTCATATCATTTCAGTTACTGTTGTGTACTGTGGTTTCTATTTTTTCTAGGTTTATCCTTTGCTACAAAGCGGGACATATTCAGCAAAATACCTACAATAATCAATGTAATGACCAAGGAGGTCCCACCATAGCTGATAAACGGCAAGGTAATACCGGTTACAGGTAACACCCCTACAGCAACGCCCATATTAATCATCGCTTGCACGATAATAATGGATGTACAGCCAAAGGCAAGATAGGATTTATAGCTGTCTTCGATATGCGCCGCAATCCAAAAGCCACGCCATGCAAAAGCCATAAAGAGTCCGAGCACCAATAATGCCCCGATAATCCCGAGTTCTTCACCGATAACCGAATAAATAAAGTCAGTGTGCATCCCCGGTAAATACAAAAGCTTTTGCCCACTGTTCCCAAGGCCGACACCAAAAAGGCCACCAGAACCAAATGCATACAAGCTTTGTACCAATTGATACGCAGAACCGCTTGCCGCATCTGCTTCGGTTTGGCTCAAAAAGCCTAAAATACGCTGTAAGCGATATGGTTCTTGGATGCATGCCGCAACTACACCGAGAAGTCCGGCGCCAACAACAGCAAGCATCCCTTTTTTGGACAAGCCCGCCACAATAAACATGGAGAAGCAGCCCCCAAAAATGGCAAGTGCAGAGCCCAAGTCTTCCGATGCAATGGCCAGTAAGGCAATAAGCATCACTGCAAAAATCATTATATTGCCACGGTCTTTTTTTACGTCATACACGCTATCCTTAACCAAATCCGCTGTGCAGATAACCATGAGTGGCTTAGCAAATTCCGATGGCGTAAAGCGAATCCCGGCTATAGTCACCCAACGGGTCGCCCCAAGGCTTTCTTCACCGTTAAAAATGGTATAGATAACCAGCACCGTCACCACGCATAATGCAGCCGGTGCAATGCGTCTAAACCATTCCGGCGAGATATTCATAATAAATAACATGGCAAAAACACCCATAACGCCGTAGGCTAATTGACGAATGAAATAGCTGTAGGCATTGCCATTTTCCAGCAAGGAGCGGTAACTGGAGGCTGAAAAAACCATGATAACTCCAATTGCTACCAACAATACAGCGATATCAAAAATCAAAAAATCAGGACTGCCATGGGTGGCCTTCATTTTCGCAAGGAATTGCGCAAATAGCGATTTTCCTTTTGCTTTCTTTTGTTTGTTCTTCTTTTTTTTAGGCGCTTTCGGCGTCGCCTTTTTGGGGCGACGCACTGCCTCGTCTGTATGCTCGCGCTGCATGTTTTCTAAACGATGCTGCTCGGCACGCTCTTGAATAGTGGGCTCTCTACGGTTGGCCATTGACATCGCTTGTCTTGACGATTGATTCATGGCTTGCCGTTGCCCTACGGTTTGTTTCTGTTGAGGCGTTCGCCTCTCTTGCTGTGGCTGCCGCTGTTTGGACTCATACGACGTCACCGAAGGGCGCTTCGGCCCTTTATTATTGTTTTGCTGCATAATCCTTCACCAGTTTTTTGAAAAGATCGCCACGCTGTTCAAAGTTATCGAACATATCCCAGCTGGCACATGCAGGTGAGAGTAAAACTACATCTCCAGCCTGCGCTGCGTTATGCGCTTTAGCTACTGCATTTTCAAAGGAATCCGCACATTCATAGTCTTTATATTCTGTGCGGTTAAAGGCATCAATAAAATCACCGGTCGCAGCGCCAACAAGTACAACCTTGCGGCAATGTTCGCGCATCAACGGAACCAATGGCGCAAAGTCACTGCCTTTGTTTTTGCCACCGGCAATCAACACAATCGGACGGTTACCATAGGACCCCAATGCTTTTTCGGTGGAATCCGGATTGGTACCCTTAGAGTCATTTACATAAAGTACATCGTTAATCGTTGCAACCGGTTCCATGCGATGGGCAACACCCTTAAAAGCAATTAAGCGTTCTTTAATCACATCCTTTGATTGTCCCATCAGCAAGGCACTGAGAGAAGCAGCCATTGCATTTTGCAAATTATGGCTCCCTACAATGCCAATATCATCTGCGGCAATCAGCACTTGTGGTTGTGCATTGCTATCCAAGCTATACATCACATTACCGTTTTCCAGCCACATGCCTTCCTTGAGAATTTCCTTTTGAGAAAAGAAATATACATGGCTATGTGCATTTTCTGCCATTGCAGAAACAATGGCATCATCCTTATTTAAGAGCACGTAGTCTTCAGCCGTTTGATTTTTGAAGATGTTTGCTTTGGCTTGACCGTACGCTTCCATGGTTTTGTGGCGATCCAGATGGTCAGGGGTAAGATTCATAATGACCGCTACCTTTGGACGGAATGCGTCAACGCTCTCCAATTGGAAGCTGCTCATTTCAGCAACCACAATATCTTGCGCAGTCATTTGTGGGCATTGACTAATAAGCGGTAAGCCAATATTGCCACCGGCCACAACCTTGCGGCCTTCTTTTTCGAGAAGCACCGCGGTAAGCGTTGTGGTGGTTGTTTTACCATTGGTCCCGGTAATCGCCACAAATGGAACTTCACTATGGCGAAAAGCCAATTCCGGTTCACTGATTACCGGAATTTTCAATTCACGTGCCTTTACAACCGGAGGAATTGTAAGTGGAACACCCGGGCTCATAACAAGCATTGCCGGGCGAATTGCTTCCACATCCGGTTGTTCGCCCCAAACATATTCAATAAATGTATGACCAAGCTGCGCTTCAACTTTTTCCGCAACCTTGGTGTTCATATCACTAAGCACGACATTTTTACCGATAGATATTAAGTATTCCGCACTGGCAATGCCACTACGCGCAGCGCCGATGATTAAAATAACGTTTTCCACTGTATAATCCTCCCCGGCTATTACAATAATTCAATCCAGAAAATAGCAACCCCAAGCGCGCAGGTAACCAAAGTAATCAAGCTAAATAAGCGTACCACTTGGTTTTCTGTACGGCCGCCCAGTTCAAAATGGTGATGGAGCGGTGCCATTCTAAATACACGACGCTTGGTTTTCTTGTACACAATGACTTGAATGATGTCAGAAATGGCTTCAATCATATAGGTAAAGCAAATGAGCGGAATGAGCAATTCTGTTTTGGTTACCATGGACAGTGCAACCGCCATCCCACCGATAAAGAAGCTCCCGGTATCGCCCATAAATACGCGTGCCGGGTGGTGATTGTAGAACAAAAACGCCAAACAAGCCCCAATCATTACTGCAATGACAACCAAAGAATTTGGTTCATTATAGAGCTTAACAATGGCGAAAAATGCCAAGAAAATAATAATACTAACCGTTGTCAAAAGACCGTCCAAGCCATCGGTAAGGTTGGCACTGTTGGTTGTCCCCATAATAATGAAAATCATTAACGGCCAATAGAAAATCCCAACCGGCAAAACGGTGTTAAAAAGCGGTACCCAAAAATCAGTGACGTTCATATCGAGCTTGCTTGCCCAGAAGATAATGATAATCGCACCCAGCAATTGAAGCACGAGTTTTTGAATCGGGGTCAATCCTTCATTGTGACGCATCACAATTTTGATGGCATCGTCCAAAAGACCAATGCCCCCAAAGATGAATGCGCTCCCAACTACAAACCAAGTCACACCGCTAAATTGTTGCATGATGACAAGGGTAAGTACCACCGTTACCATAAACAGAATACCACCCATGGTTGGTGTGCCTTGCTTCTTTTGGTGACTTTGCGGCCCTTCTTCACGAATAGATTGGCCAAATTTCAAACGGTGCAAGAGCGGAATCATAAAATGCCCCACTACAAGACCGATACCCAAGCTAATAATAAATCCTAACGCCCACATACATGAACCCCTCACTTTTTTCTAGTGTTGTCTGATTTTCAATTGATGTAACTGCTTTTAGAGTGACTTTAGCGCCGGTGCGCCATAAGCAGATTCTGCTGCGTAAACGGCACGTCGAATCGCATGTTCAAGCGCATAGGACGCCGCCGTTCCTGCAAGATTAATATCCGCTTCAACCGTTCCCACGCTCAGCGCAAAAACAGAATCCCCGTCTGCCGTGGTGTTTACCGGACAAATCGCACGAACCAAGCCATTTGATGCCATCTGTGCCAATTTTTTGAGTTGGGTTTTGTCGAACTTTGCATTGGTAATAATTGCACCGATGGTGGTGTTGGTGGTTGCCGCACCGGCGCCGGCCAAAATTGGCGCAATCGCTTCGTAGTTTTCTAAAATCACCTTGCGTGTATCAGCCAAGCCTTGTCTATCCGGTGTCAGCATGCCTGCAAGCACGCTACCGTCTTCTTTAAGTACATCACCTAAAGCATTCACAGCAACTATTGCCCCGACTTGCAAATCGCCCAATTGAACCGCATAGGTTCCCAGGCCGGCTTTCATCATGGTTGCTTCACCAAAAAGCTTCCCTACGGTCGCACCAGTGCCAACGCCATGATTTCCTTCAAGAACTTCCGGATTACCTTCAGCATTCACACAGGCTTCATAGCCCATTGCTAAATCCGGACGGACATTGTCGCCACATGTCAAATCAAAAATGCATGCTTGCACTACAAGCGGTACAATGACATCCCCAACAGGAAGGCCCACACCATTTTCTTCTAAATAGCGCATAACCCCACCGGCAGCATCCAGTCCGTAAGCACTTCCACCACTCAGAAGCACAGCATGTACGCGATCGCAAGCCGCAACCGGATTCAGAAGCTCACTTTCACGACTGGCAGGACCGCCACCTCGTACGTCAACACTGCACGGCGCACCTTGTTCACAGATAATAACGGTACAGCCGGTACCGGCTTCACTGTTTTCTGCACTTCCGATGCGAAACCCTTCAATATCTTGCAAACGAATTTCTTTCACTGACGTATCCTCCCATGATTTACATGCTTACTCTAAGCCTTCATGTCGCTCAATATATTTATAAACTTCCGTCATTCGCATGCTGTTACTGCCTTTTACAAGAATAACTGCATCCTGTGGCGCATATTCCTCCAAAATCATAGCCATTTGCTTTGTTGAATCAACAAAAAAGACCTTGTTTGGTTCCATGCCTTCGGCAATGGCACTCGCGCCAATACCTTCAGCCAATGTCCCTAAACAAATTAACCAATCAATGCCATTGGCGGCCAAATGGCGCCCCACACGTGCATGCCCCTCTGCTTCATATTGCCCAAGCTCGTACATGTTCCCTAAGCAAGCCACAGTCGGACGTGGTTGATATCCTTTCAATACATCCAGAGTCGCAATCATCGAATCCGGATTTGCATTGTAGCAGTCATTAATCAATAATCTGCCTTGACTCAAATCATGCATTTCCATGCGACTGGAGGAAAGTGCAACAGCAGACCCCAATCCATTTTGAATGTCTGCTTTAGAAATGTCAATAGCACGCGCCACCGCTGTAACTAAAAGCGCATTATCTACATAGTGTCGACCTGCGAATGGCAACTCCACATGCACTTGAAAATCTTGTGCAACACAATCGAAGCGACTGCCATCTCGCCCCAGTTCAGTACCCACGCTAACCATGTCGCCGCCTTGACCTTCGTCGCTGCACCAGACCACAGCAGCTTCACATTCGTTCAAATATGGTGTAACCAACGCTTTGTCCTTCATACGCAAAGCCACGGTGCCTTCTTTTGGTAAATATCTGAAAAGTTCTGTTTTTGCACGTGCAATCCCCTGTTGACTTCCCAAATACTCAGCATGAACCATCCCAATCCCAGTAATAATTGCATGGGTAGGTTGTGCAATTTGGCAAAGGAAATCAATTTCATTGAACCCGGTCATCCCCATTTCTACAATGAGAATTTGAGTGTTTTCATCCAATCGGGTTAATGTCAGCGGCATCCCCAATTCGTTGTTTTGGTTTTCCTTGGTTACCACCACTTGATGAGATTGTTGACACACCTGTGCAAGCAAATCCTTGGTACTGGTTTTACCCTGACTGCCGGTAATAGCAATCACCGGTCCTGTAAAGCGCGCACGACACCAACGACCTAAGTCCTGAATAAAAGCTTGTCCATCTTGAATACGCACACAGCCAACAGCTTGATTGTTAATAGATTCCTCTGAGGCTACTGCCACAGCACCGGCTTCGATGGCTTTTTCGATAAAGCGATGTCCGTCTACACGTTGACCGCGAATCGCTACAAATAAATCGCCGAGACCCACTTCGCGGCTGTCGAAAACAACACGACGTGCCACAATTTCCTCCGGGCCTTCATAGGCAAGTCCCATCTCCTTGGCGATTTGATCGATTGTAACATTATACATTTTCTTTCCTCCATTAAATCGAGCAAGCCGGAAAATGCTAAAGCAATCTCCGGCTTCTCTTTTGCTATGAGGTTCCTTGTTCATTATGATGAGTTATTGCACACACTGATTGTCCCATCACACACCGTATAGGCAGGATTCTATGTAGCCGAGTCATCTGAATCCTCTTCACCTGATGATGTTTTCGATGAGTCAGTATCCTTGTTAGAAGCGTTACTCTTTTTTTGCTCCTCTTCTTCGAGTGCTTTTGTCGCTTCTTCAATATCAGCGCGTTGACTCGTGCCCGCAAACCATACCTTCACCTGACTGCCAATATTCACCGCAGTTCCGGCATCCGGTTGTTGTCTGTAGGCCAAGCCACTCCCCTTCAATGTTGATTTCAAACCGAACCCTTGAAGAATGATATCGACATCCTTGATGGTTTTCCCTTCGAAGGACGGCAAAACAATGGTATCTGCACCTTCTGTGGTGCTATAAAACTCAATGGTTGAGCCTTTTGCCACCTTTGTTCCAGCAACCGGTAAATAACTCGTTAAGGTTGTCCCTGATGTTACATCCTCTACCTGCAAACCGGCTTGTGCCATAATGCTGCGTGCTTCTTCTGTATTCATCGGACAATCAATTTCAGGTACTGTCACGTATTCACCTTCGGTTGCTTCGGTGTAGTTTTCGTTATCGTCACTCAAAGCTTCAGTTTGTGGTACTTGATAATAATTCAGTACGTTTTTCATAATCTTAGAGAAAATCCCGCCGGCCAAGGTACCACTGTTCCCACCGCTTGCAGGACTGTCAACAATGACCAAGCATGCATACTTCGGATTGTCTGCCGGTGCAAAACCCATAAAGCTCAAAATATAATTATTTTCAGCATAGCTCCCGCCTTGCGCAATTTCCGCCGTCCCGGTTTTACCACCAACACGATACCCTTCTACCGCTGCCGGTTTACCTAGCCCATCTTCTACAACGCTAACAAGCATTTCTCGCATTTCATCTGAAGTTTGAGAACTGATTACTTGACGAACCACTTCCGGTTCGGTTTCTTTTACCACTTTGCCGTTGCTGTCGGTAATTTGAGATACAATTTGCGGTTTCATCAAATACCCACCGTTAACAACTGCAGAAAAAGCCGTAATCATTTGCATGGCCGTATACGCATTCCCCTGACCAATAGCAGATGCTGCCAAGTCGATGTCAACAGCATCCTCTTGATCAATCAAAAGTGGGGAGGATTCAGAAGGCAAATCAATTCCGGTTTTCTTGGTCATGCCAAAGCCATCCAAGTAATCATAGAAACGGTCAAAACTGAGCTTACTTACGCATTCCGCTTGCGCTACGTTACAGGATTGCCCCAGTGCATGGGTCATAGTTTGCAAGCCATCCGCTTCAGGATAATCCCAGTCTTGGAAACGGTGGCCGTCAATCATCACAAACCCCGGACAATAGAGCTGAGAATCCGGCTCTACGATGTCTTCTTCCAGATACATCGAGGTGGACAAGGACTTAAACGGAGAGCCCGGTTCATAAAGCTTTGAAATCGCCAAATTTGACCAATCCTCAGCGTCATAGTCACTATAGTTATTCGGATCAAAATTTGGCGTATTCGCCATTGCCAAGACATTACCATTTGTTACATCCATAACAATACAAGTCATTGCCTTGGCATTTTGTTCTTTTTGGGCCTCTGCCATAGCAGATTCCACGTAATATTGAATAGTTGAATCTACAGTCAGGTGTACGTTTTTGCCTTCAGATGCCGGAATGGATTCTCGAATAGATTGTGGGATGGCATTGCCAAGCTTATCGTATTCGACAACAAGCTTACCCGGTGTCCCGGAAAGAATGTCATCAAATTGCAGTTCAGCACCGGCCAGCCCTTGATTGTCTAAGCCACAAAATCCAAGTACATGACTTAATTCCTCATTATTAGGATATTCACGACTGTATTCGGTTGTGAAACCAATCCCAATATAATCTTTTTCTTGTAATTTCTGTGCATCTTCTTTGTCACACTGACGTTTTAACCAAGCAAAGTCATTGCTGCTTCCATCAATAATCTTATTCACTTCAGACTTGGTCATATGCAGATATTTAATAATATCCGCTACAATTTCATCACGTCCAGAAGCTTCACGAATGACCGATGGCGTAATATACACAGATATCTTTTCAACGCTCACCGCCATTGCCTCATTATTGCAATCGTAAATAATCCCACGATTTGGGGTGACTTCTACATTTTGCAGACGATTGTTCAGTGACTCATCGCTATATTTTTCGCTTGCAAGCACCTGAACATAAAACAGTTTCCCAAAAATGAGCACTGACATCGCACCTGCTAAAATGAGAATGTATAAAATACGAGCCTTTCTTTGCTCCATTTTACTTCAAACTCCTTATTGTGCGTTGGTATCCTGTTTGGCTACCGGAGTCGATGGTGTATAGACAATAACGTTTTCAGCTTCTTGCATCCCGAGCTTTTCTTCGGCTTTCTTTTGAATCGCACTTTTATTGCTCAGTGTCGCACTTTCTTGACGAAGTGCTTCATTGGCTGCAATCACTTCTTTTAGATTACTTTGTTTTTCGTTAATTGTTAACCCCATGTCCTGGATAATCCCATATTGTCCAACACACAAAATTCCTAAGATAAAGGCAATCAAAATTGCACGAAATGTAGATAGGCGTGGTTTTCTCTTTTCAAATTTTCTTCGCAAAACGCGTTCATTTTGCTTTTTTGCTATGGCGCGTTTTGAATTTGAACCAAACCTGTTATTTGCTGTTTTGTTATAATAATCAACCATGCCCGGTTCCTCGTACAACGGTCGTTTCTTTACTGCCCCCATGGCATTCATCCCCAGATATTAGTATTTTCTTCGTTTATATGCAGGAATTTTTTCGACAATGCGTAGTTTGGCGCTTCCTGCACGAGAGTTATCCGCCAATTCTTCTTTTGATGCCACAATTGGTTTTCGTGTCACTATTTTCACAGTTGCTTCCTTGTCACATTGACAAATTGGAAGCTCCGGCGGACAAATACAATCGCTCGCCAGATATTTGAAATGCTGCTTTACAATGCGATCCTCCAAAGAGTGGAAAGTGATTACCGCCATGCGACCGCCGATTTTTAAGCGTGCCACAGCTTCATCAATAACGCCTTCAAGCACGTCCAATTCATGATTGACCTCAATACGAATTGCTTGAAAGGTACGTTTTGCCACATGAGAGCCTTTTTCACGTGCACCCCTTGGAATGGCACGTTCAATACAATCTACCAGCTGGAAGGTGGTTTCGATTGGCGCAAGCTCACGCCGCTCCACAATAATTTTTGCAATACGTCGTGCCCACTTTTCTTCGCCATATTCACGCAAAATACGTTCAAGCGCATCCTCATCATAAGTGTTTACGACATCATATGCACTAAAGTCCGCTTGTGGATTCATACGCATATCCAAAGCAGCATCGTGCATATAGCTAAATCCACGACGATAGTCATCGATTTGAGGGGATGAAACACCGATATCGATTAGAATACCATCCACGCCTTCCGGCGCATTTGCATCAATAATCGCAGGCATCTCAATATAATTAGAGTGAAAAAAAGTCACTTGATCCGCATAAGGCGCCAAGCGTTCCTTGGCAGCTTTCAATGCGTTCTCATCTTGGTCGATTGCCAAAAGTCTGCCATCTTTTCCAATAGCAGCTAAAATACCGGAGGAGTGGCCTCCTCCACCAACGGTACCATCTACATAAGTACCACCTTTTTTTAAATTTAGCCCATCCAGCACTTCTTGATAAAGTACCGGGATATGTTGAAATTCCATCCGTGATGTCCCACCTTTATATGCCTAAAAATCCCGCAAGTTCTTCAAAGGATTCCTCTTCATTTTCACTAAGCTGTTCGTTCCAACGTTGTGCGCTCCATAGCTCAAACGTATTGGATTCCCCAACTATTACAACTTCCTTGTCTATTGCAGCATGCTCCATTAAAGCACTGGGAATAGACAAACGCCCCTGCTTATCCAAAACTTCGACACTTGCGCTGGCATAAAACTGACGCTTGAAACGTCGCACTTTTTGGTCACTGGATGGCTTTGCATCGATTTTTTCACAAACCAATGCCCATTCTTCCATTGGGTATACCGTGAGACATCCGTCCAAGCCTTTCGCAATCACGCATTGATTTTGAAGTAGCTCGCGGAATTTCGCAGGAATCGTGAGTCTGCATTTATTGTCAATAGTGTGTCGATATTCTCCTAAAAACATACAACGCACACTCCTTTCATCCCAATTGCCCCATTTTTCCCCTTTCCTCTCCACTTTACACTACTTTCCTTGCAATTTCTACCCTTTGTTTTCCCTTTATTAACACGTTTTTGAGCTTTTATACTTTAAGTATTTTGTAAAGCCCTAAACAAGGGTAAAAAAAGACCCTCCCATATGGAAGAGTCTTTTAATTAGTATTTCTTATTGATACATCGCCTGTGGCTTATGGCTCAGGCGTTTGCATTAACCAACAACGTTAGTTGGTTCACCTGCTAAGAAAGCAGCAATATTGTCGGTTACAATGTGGGCACGCTTCACGAAAGCTTCATCAGTTGCAAATGCTACGTGAGGGGTGAGCAAGGTATGTGGGGTGGTGAAAAGCGGGTGACCTGCTTCAAGTGGTGGTTCGGTGTAGAATACGTCAATACCGGCACCGCCGATACGTCCTTCATTGAGTGCTGCTGCGAGAGCATCGATATCAACGATAGGACCACGTGCACAGTTAATCAAAATTGCGCTAGATTTCATTTGGTCGATTTGTTCTTTGCCAATAAAACCGCGGGTTTCGCTATTCATTGCCATATGTACGCTGATAACGTCACAGGTAGACATCAAGGTGTCGAGGTCTACAAAGGTCACGCCTTCGATTTCTTTTGGAGAACGATTATAAGCATAACAATCGCAACCAAATGCTTGTGCCACTTTGAGCACTTGCTTACCGATGGTCCCTGCGCCAACAACGCCAAACTTAAGTGCAGACAATTCTTGGCCAACAAGGCCTTTCATAGTGCCGCCTTCACGAACCACTTTGTCACATTCGCGAATATTACGCAAAAGGCTGATGGTCATCCCAAATACGAGGTCGGCAACCGCTTCATTGGAGTAACCGCTTGCATTGCAAACAGTAACGCCTTTTTGTTTGCACACATCCATAGGAATGTGGTCAAAGCCGGTGAAAGCAACTGCTAAGAGTTCGATTTTTTCAAGATGTTCCATGACATTTGCACTCATTGGTTGATTTGCGATAACAACCAATTCGGCATCCTTTGCACGTTCAATCATTTCTTCATCGGAAGTAGCACGTTGATCATAGAGGGTCCATTCAACTTGACCACCTAATTTTTCTTGAAGCATTGCTTCCAAAACGTCATTTGGCACGCTAAGCGGCTCTAATACAACAAGTTTCTTCATAATCAGTTGTTCTCTCCTTTTACACTGTGATACGCTTTGACAATATCTGCCTTGCAGCGATTCAACAGTCTCATTTGATATTTCATCTCAGCAAGCTGATGCAGCTGAGATACTATAACGGTATTATAAAGTCCACCGGCAACGCCAACAATCGGCAGTCCCATTACAAAATGACTAAACAGCATTGCGGTTGCCAGGGCTTCCGCTGTTTGTGTCATTTGTGTGTTCAGGTTTATTTGAATATTTTCGCCTTGCTCAATGACTTGAGCCAAATGATTTAATTTTTCATTGACCGCCTCTCGCGCCATTGTCGGTTGCGCTACCAACTCAATCAAAAGCAGCATATACAGCTGTTCACTTTCTTGATCTACGTCAATACCGTGACTTTTGGCGCTCATGGAGCAAATACGAATGAGATTTGCAATCAAAATCGGCACATCAGGAATTCCTATACCCAAAAGTCCCAGTCCAACCCCTTCTGTGGTTGCCATTCCCATCGCTTTAAGATGACGTTTTTTGCCTGAATATCGCAGTTTTTGAAGCAATGGACGGTCTCCCTTTTCGGCGATTTCATCAAGCATCGCACGATGCTCAGCTTCAAGGGCTTCACTGTTGTAGGTCTTGTCTATCAACGTTTTACCACCACGAAAAACAGCCTTAAATGCACTGACAAATGCTTTTCGCAACGTTTCTTCCAGCTTATCGGGGATTTTCCCTTCAAGGTTATCACGCCAATTTGCGGTATATTTTACTGCCACTTTCTTCCAAAAGGAATCCTCAAAAAAGAGAGTCTTTTCCTTTTTTTCTAAATCTCTCAATTCGAAATTAAGCGCCAGTAACCGTTCTTTATATTCACTCATCACACTACCTCAGCGAGGACGGACTTCACGTTCAACGATTTTTACCTGTTCGAAGTATTTTTCAGCGATATTTAACAAGTCGCTCATTTTTTCAACACTTGGCACAAGCGCTTCGTCTTCTTCAAAGCGAGGGCGCGGAACTACTGCCAATAAATTCAGTGGCGCATTTGGTGCAATCTTTTGCAGAATCTTCATGCCTTCTTCAAATTCGGCATCATTATCGTTAACACCTGCCACAAGAACGATGGTCACTTCATAGTAAACACCGCTCTTCTCCAGAATTTCAATGTTTTCCAATACGTTATTAAAATCGCCTTGTACATACTCTGCATAGAATTCTTCGCTAAATCCTTTGTAATCGATGTTCACCATATCCATTTCATTCAAAAGAGAACGAAATGCATCCGGGTTAATCATTCCATTGGTTTCCATGGCATTAAGCATGCCTTTTTCGTGAACCATCTTAGAATAGTCACGTACATGCTCATACCAAATAAGTGGCTCATTAAAGGTATAGCACACACCGCGTACACCGGTAGAACGTTTAAGATTGTCTAAACGTTCCGACAGGTCTTCCAAGCTCAAGGATTCGGTATGAATACGCCCTTGTGAGATATGCTTATTGGCACAATATGGACAGTTCATGTTGCAGCCATAAGCTGAAATTGACAAAAGCTTTAAATCTTTATCCGAATAAAAATGAAATCCCATTTCATTGAGTGCTTCAGTGTCTAAGCCACTGATTTCACCATAAGTTTTTGCAATTAGTACACCATCTTCATTGACACGGCATTTGCAAATCCCCATTTCACCGGGTTGAAGCAAACACTGATGTGAGCATAATTGGCATTCAACTGCGCCGTCTTCGAGCTTATTGTAAAAAGCAGCTTCCACGACGACACCTCCTCTATATCAAATTATCAATTACGAGTCGTTAGAGTTTTTCTATCAGTTCCCTTGGTGCATCTATCATTTCCTTTGCACCAGCTTTAGCAAGCATCTCGCGACTTCTAAATCCCCAGGTTACAGCAACGAGGCGCATTCCTGCCGCTTGAGCAGTCTTAACGTCCACCTCGGAATCCCCAATATAAACTGCATCCTCAGGATTAATCCCCATACGTGTACAAAGTGCAAACAGCGCATCCGGCGCCGGTTTTGGCGCCACGCCCGGACGCATGCCTTGCGTAAATTCAAAGCAATTTGGAAAATGTGCTTCACAAAGTGCCACTACTGCATCGTCATTTTTGTTTGATAGCACCGCACAAGCAATGCCCCGTGCCTTTAACAGTGCAATCAGTTCTAAGATACCATCATACGGCTTGGTGTAATGATTTTTTTCGCGATCATACACTTCCAAAAAACGTTCATAAATACGCTCCCCGAGATCCTCGTCCGTTCCTTCCGGTACTGCGCGTTGCATAAGCTTGCGCACACCGTTTCCCACAAAAGCACGTACCTCTTCTACAGTACGCACCGGCTGACCAAAGTCCTCCAAAGCAATATTGACGCTGTTTGCTAAATCTTGAAGGGTATCTAACAGCGTTCCGTCCAGATCAAAGATACATGCCTGACTTTTCATCTGAGATCCTCCTTCTTCTATACATCTTGCAGTTCCTATTATAGCCTACTTTGCGCAGACTATCATCCTAATTCTTTTTATTATACAGAATACTTTGCTTTTTTCTGACAAATCGCTTATTTCTTTTCCACCTTTAACATGGCTGTCAAAATTAAACCAAACGCCAAAATGGTCCCAGAGCTAAAGAATACCATATCAACACCACGCACCATGGCATCAATCTCATTGCCTGCAGCTGCCACATTGGTAGAAACCATAGTATACACCATGGTAAACACGCTCAAGCTTAAGCTACTTGCCATGAGTTTGAGCCAGTTAATGAGGGTTGAACCATCATCCTGCAGTTCCTTTGGCAATGCACGCATACCATGGTCGGTAACTGGCATCCCCATTAAGCCAATACCAAGATAACGCAGGCACAGGAATGTAATGAACAGCACCACTGATGTTTCTTTTGAGCTAAGCCCGAGCGAAAAGCTCCCTACAGTCAAAAAGAGCAAGCCAAGTCCAATTAATGTTTTTGAGCCCAGACGTCCATACAAACGTTGACTCAGTGGCGCCCCGCCAATGGAGAAAACCGCCGGAATAAGTAAGAGCACGCCGTAATCAAAGGCAGAATAGCCGCGAACGGTTTGCAAGTAAATAGCCAACACAAAAGGTGCCAAGCACAACGCCATAGAAAGCAAGGTATTAACAACCAGGCTCATGGCAAATTCACGATATCGAAGCGGTTTGAAGGATAAAATCGGTTCTTTTAAATAACCTTGACGATAAGTAAAGTACCCACAAAGCGCACTCCCGACAATAATCATCCCCAAAATAATTGGAGAAAGAAGGCCGTAATCACTTCCCAAACTAAATGCCAAGAGCACCAATAAGCAACCAATAACAATAGTAACCAAAGAAATGCTGTCCAGCTTTTCCACGTGACTTGTCTCTTCCTTCGGAAGCACACGAAGCCCCAAATAAATTGCAATCAAGGAAAGTGGCACGTTAATCCAAAACAGCCATCGCCAACTTACGTATACAAGCAAAATCCCGGCAATAACAGGACCAATTGCAGGCCCCAAGGAAAGGCTCATATTTTGGATGGTCAAGAAAAACGGTTGCTTCCCACGATTTACAAAGCGATAAATCGCAATCATTGTAACCGGAATTAACGCAGCCCCTGCCACCCCTTGAATAGCACGTGCGATAATCAAAAAATACACGTTGGTACTTAATCCACTCGCCAAAGAAAGCACCGCAAAAATCGCCATGCTATAGACAAAGTAATTACGCAAGGTAAAGCGATGCACAAACCAGCTGGCAAGCGGACTGGCTACCCCCATAATGACGGTATAGCCTATCATAATCCATTGCACCTCTGTAACAGAGGCGTCAAAAATCTTTATAAACATCGGAAGACCTGCATTCATGGCGGTAGAATTATACAACGCCATAAAACATGCAATAACAATCATCCAAATTAACATCATATCATTACTTTTTGAATTTTTTCGTTTTGTCTCGCTACTCATGCAAGCTGTCCAACAACCACACGGTCATGACCTTGACCGTCTGTTAGACAAGACACCTCCTTAAAATTGTTTTCGTTAAACATTGCAACAACAGCCGGCCCCTGTTGCCAGCCAATTTCCACGCAAAGCCAGCCACCCGGCTTCAAATAATGCGCCGCTTCTGTCGTCAGTCGTTCATAAAACTGCAAGCCCTCATTGTCTCCCACCAAGGCCATCAGCGGTTCTTTGTGAATTTCCGGCGCTAAATCTTTATACTCAGTTTCGCTAATATACGGCGGATTGCTTGCAATGATATCAAATGTACATGCAGCCCACGGAGCAAACAAATCACCCTGTTTCCATTCAACCGCAGCATCTAAACGGGCACCGTTTATTTTTGCAACCTCTAACGCTTTTTCTGAAAGGTCGGATGCGGATACCTGCCAGTCCGGATGGGCCCTTTTTAGTGAAATAGCAATAATACCACTACCGGTACATAAATCAAGCGCTACCGCTTGTGGCTTTTTTACCCGTTCCAATACCGCTTCTACCAAATATTCAGTGTCAAATCGCGGAATCAACACGTTTTCATTCACATAAAATGCCGCATCTCTAAAAAAGGCTTGTCCCATCACATATTGCAACGGTGTATGCTGAGCAAGCGCCGCTTCATCTTGTTCCAACTGTGTCATGAGCGCATCCGGAATCGCATCGTCTAAATGCGCAAGCAAAGACGCGCGCCCCATGTCGAGACGCGCACTTAAGAGCACTTCCAGCTCGAAACGCTCAATGTGCGGAACATGCTTTTGCACACCACTTATCCATTCGCGAATCGTCATGCTTCAACCTCTTCTGCAGCTTGTTTGAGCTTACGCGCTTGGTCAGTACTCACAAGTGCATCGATGAGCTCATCCAAGTCTCCCATCAAAGTTTGTTCCAAGCGATGGGTGGTGAGGTTAATACGGTGATCGGTAATACGCCCCTGTGGAAAGTTATAGGTGCGGATACGTTCGCTGCGGTCACCACTACCAATCATGGAGCGACGCAATGCCGCTTCTTCACCGTGTTGTTCTTCTTGCATTTTTTCATAAAGGCGACTCTTTAAGACTTTAATCGCCTTTTCTTTGTTCATTTGTTGAGATTTTTCATCCTGACAGCTTACAACCAAGCCGGTAGGAATATGTGTTACACGTGCTGCAGATTTGGTGGTATTAACAGATTGTCCCCCCGGGCCGCTGGAACAGAATACATCAATGCGCAAATCCTTTGCTTCAATGTGTACTTCTACGTCATCCGCTTCCGGAAGCACCGCTACCGTTGCTGCGGAGGTGTGAATACGGCCGGAGGCTTCTGTTGCAGGCACACGTTGCACACGGTGTACGCCACTTTCGAATTTAAGCTTGCTATAAGCGCCCTTCCCGATAATCATGAAGGTTACTTCCTTATAACCACCGCCATCGGTTTCGTTGGAGTTCATAACGTCTACCTTCCAGCCCTGCTTTTCAGCATAACGCACATACATCTTGTATAGATCTGCGGCAAAAAGAGCAGCTTCGTCGCCACCGGTCCCAGCACGCACTTCTACGATAACATTGCGTTCATCATTAGGGTCCTTTGGCAACAAAAGAATATTGATTTTATTTTCAAGCTCTTCGATAGTAGCAGTAAGGGTTTTGATTTCTTCCTTAATCATCTGCTCCATGTCGCTGTCTAGGTCATCCTCAAGCATCATCTTGGCATCGTCCAATTCTTCGGATGCTTGCTTATAGTCACGATAGGCCATAACAACATCTTCCAAATCAGCACGAGCTTTGGCAGTTTTTCGAAGTTCTTCAGGATTCCCCAAAATTTCCGGGTCTGCCAGCAAGTGACCTAATTCTTCGTATTTCTCATCAAGATTCTGTAATTTATCGAGCATATGTTGCGCTCCTCCCCAATAGTTTTGCAGTGAAAAAATGCCCGGTTATTGCCAGACATGCATTTTAATATTAAACGATTGCCCTCTATCTTGCAAGCAATCGCCTACCCATTGATACAAAAAAGACAGATGCCTGTGCACCTGTCTTGTTATGATTAATCTTGTGCGACTACCGCTTCTCGGTAATCCGGATCTAAGGTTTCGTCTTCTTCACGCGCACGAACCTTTTGCAAGGAGTAAATGGCCACCTCGAGCATCTCAAGGTCCGGTTCACCGGTAGTGAGACGTTGAAGCTGCATCCCCGGCCAAGCAATAGCGCGCACCCATACTTTGTCCATATGCTTACCACAGAAGCGGAGCACCTCGTAGCTTACACCGGCAATCACCGGCAACAGCACGATGCGTGAAGCCATGCGCCAAGCAAAATTATCAACACCCACCAATGCAAAGACGAAAATACTGATTATCATCACAATAAAGAGAAAGCTCGTCCCACAACGCGGATGCAGGCGTGTATGCTTCATGGCGTTTTCAGGTGTAAGCGCTTCACCCGCTTCGTAGCAATGAATGCTTTTATGTTCTGCACCGTGGTATTGAAAAACCCGGCGAATTTCCTTCATGCGGCTGATTAGAAACAAATACAGCAGAAACACAGCCACACGCACAACACCTTCGAAGACATTTTGTAAGAAGCTCCCCGGAATAAGCGGTTGAAAATAATGAGCAATAATCACCGGCAGTACAAAGAAAAGTAAAATCCCCAAGCCGATGGAAACGAGCATTGTCAAGGCAATTTCCATAGGCGTGAGCTCTTCTGCTTCCTCATCTTCTGCCAAGGAAACATTGGTCGACCAAGTAAGCGCCTTCATTCCGCTAATAAGCGAATCAATCATATTAAACGTTCCACGAATGAACGGTAAACCAAAAAACTTGTGACGATCCGTAAGCATCGTGAATTCTTCCACTTCAGACACAATACGTCCATCTTCCAAACGTGCGCTCATCGCTTGATAGCGTTTTCCACGCATCATAACCCCTTCAATGAGGGCCTGGCCGCCATAAGAACATGCCATAGAAAAACTCCTTTCGAACTCCGATTATGCCATCCAATCCGTTACGGCAATCACGGTATTATCATCGCTGTCTAAGTCTATACATTCCGCAGCCTTCAAGGACTGTGCGCCGTCTAAGGTCAACAGATAGCTGTAGAAGCGTGCTGTGAGTAAGGCTACTGCCCCGGCATCCGGGGTAACTTCCATATCGCTAAAGTGGCTTTCGAGTTCATCGGTCATAATACCGCGCTCTTTAAGCGCTTTCATGTATACATCGTTATCCTCGGTAAGCTTCTCTGCCCCTTCAAGTTGAATGCACGCACGCGCCATCGTGCCAATAATTTGGCGAGACGGTGGGTTTTCATTAACGAGGATTTTTTCGTCCAAGCTAAAGCCCGCTTTTCGAATAGCATTGTTAACCATGTTTTGATAACGATTCATGGTGATATCTTCGTCTAAACTATAATCATTATCGTAACCACCGTCCAAAACGCCCAAGCTACGCAATACTTTAACACCGGAATACGCCCAATGATCAACAACGTCTTCCTTGGTTTGTGTATGCTCCAAGGTTGCACCTTGATTGGTAAGCATGGTTTGTATCTTTTTGGTTGCGCTGTCGTCGTCCACCAAATCACGCGGTGTAGCATTCATTTCTTTGGCAACAGCTACCGCAACACCTGCCGCTTCCCCACATGCCATCCCGGTTGGTACGATACGCGCAGACCCTGCCGCCAAGGATGTATAACCGGCGGCACGTCCTACCACTAGAAGCCCATCGACATCCTTTGGCACCAAGCTCTTATAGCCTACCGCATATTGGTCCGGATATCCTACAACAGTGCCATAGGTTTGGGTTTTGGTTGGCTGTACATCGACCGGATAGGATGTTACAGCAATACGGTCGGTTTGGTCACGGTTTTCAAGCAGGTCATCAATGGTCAGATTGTATTCACAGTCGATATGACGGCTTTCACGCACATAGAGCTCTTCGGCAGTGCCGGCAAGTTCACAGTTTTTGAAACCTTTGAAGTTTTCCTGCAAATACGGGATGATATTTTCAAGCTCCTTCTGAGCACGTTCAATGCCTTCTTGGCGACTTGCTTCATCTAATACGTCAACATCAAAAATAAGGAGCGCATTGACAAGAACATCGCCATTATCCTGCTTGGCCATGTTAAAACCACGCAAGCGCATGGCCTCATCCTGTGGTTCGTAAGCATAACCTTCTTCGCTGAAGCCCCAAGCAATATTGCCCTTGGCACCCATACTAGTAGATTGGCCTGTAACTTCGCCCTTTCCACGTTGAACAGTAAGGTAACGGCTCATTTTGTCCCAATCCACGCCACTAAGGCGGAAAACCAAGGTCACACCCATTTCGCGGTCACGTTCACCTATGTCTTCGCCAGCGAATGTATACGGTGCGCCAGCAGCTGCAGCAACATCACCATCTTGGGTTGCGTCAATAACATAAGGTGCTGTATAGGTCACATCCTTATCGCCTTCTGTCGCTACAGCGCCGGTAATGGTTTGACCTTCCATCACCGGTTCTTTGAACGCACTGCCGTAACGCACAGTAAGATTATCTTCGCTTACCAGCATGTCATGAAAGACATTGGCAGCATTTACAATATCAAATCCGCTCCCGCCGACCTTGTCGTAAAATTCTTTGTAAATCCCGCCGACAAGCGTTTTACCATCTCGCGTTTCCGGAATATCAATGAAATTCAATGCCCCTAAGGTGTACAACCCACCCGGTGTTTCGTCTTTGCTTAAAAGCAAGGTTTTCATACCGTTTCTTGCTGCAGAAAGCGCAGCGGCAATCCCTTCGGGATCGGAACCAACCACAATCACATCATAATCAGTATCAACGGTCCCTTCATCGTTCGCAAAACGCGGCATTTCTGTGCTTACGGCTTCACTACCGGTGTTTCCACCGCCCATGCAGCCTGTTACAAGCATCGATACCACTAACAACATCGCTACAAGCGACCATTTTCTTTTCTTCATAAAATTACTCCTTCAATAAACATGCCTCGTTCCATGGCTTGCCACTGCGACGCACGGTTTCAGAAGCAAGCACATCTATAGAATCGAGCACATCATCTTCTTCAATCGGCAAGTCTCGCTTTAATACAGAAAGCTCTGTGCAACCCAAAATGAGCACCTGCGCCCCTTGTGCACGAAGTGCATTTGCCACTTCGTCAAAATCTGCACGTGGCACCGGCTTTCCTGCCTTCACGCATTCGTAGATGATATGCATCAGCTTTGCTTGATTGTCATCGTTCAAAATCACGGCGTCCAATCCTGCTTCACGGGCGTACTTTTGATAAGTTCCTGTAACAATGGTACCGGTGGTGGCCAAAATGCCCACACATTTCAAGTCCTTTGTCATTGCTTTGGCATAACGGATGGTTTCGGAAACAATGTTTACCACCGGAATATTTACCGCATGCTGCAATTCGTCATAAAAGTAATGCGCAGTGTTGCATGGAATAACCACGAAATCACACCCTGCTGCTTCTAAACGCTTGGCATCCTCCACCATGACCGGCAAAGGATTTTCAGGTGATTTTTCTGTGATAAACGCTGTTCTGTCCGGAATATCGCAATCGTTCATAACGAGCATATTGATATGCTCCTGATCGCAATCTGCCTTTGTCATTTCGATTACACGTTGCATATAGTAAACTGTTGCCATGGGGCCAACGCCACCAATGACACCCACTGCTTTTTTCATGGAATGTCGCTCCTTTGGTCGTTATACGAAAAAAATACACATTTCACTATATTATACGTCAAGCGTGCGCAAAAGTACAATCCCAGAGCTGTCTTTAATAGTATATGGAGGGTTTCTTAATGAATTCTTAAAAAGACTGTAGAAAATAAAAAAAGCGGTCAGTCGAGCTGGCCACTTTTGAAGACAAATATTACTCAATGATTTCTTGGAGCAGAATTTTTTTGCTAAAGCCCCCGCGCTTTTCACGCTTTTTAAGGCGAATCTGGTCAAATTCCTCAAAGGAGATCCCACTGGTTTCAACGATGGCATGGATGACCTCCAAAACGTCTGCCAGTTCCGCCAAATCTTTGGTTACCTGGTAATCACAAACTTCCTCATCCAGCTTTTCGTCAAGTGCCAATAAGATATCCTGTTTGTCTTCAAGTACGGTAGTAATGGCTTCGTCACCGCCATCGACAATGGCAGCAGGAACCTTGTCACGTACCAACTTATTGTAAGAACGTCTTGCCATACGATCACCTCCTTGCTTTGTGAATTTTCTGATTTCATTTTATCACAACACGCACCCAACAGAAAGCTTTTATCCGCTTATTGACACGGGATTTTTGCAATGATACCCTTATCTCAAGGAGATGAGACTATGAGAATCGGATTTATCGGCGATTGCCACATGGATTACAATTCACATCACGATTTTCTTGGAGAGTTTACACGAATCTGTGAAAATCTCTCTTTGGACACCCTCGTCTTTTGTGGGGATACCACCACCGGCGCCTTTGATTCGCTGAATTTTTATGACACCCTTACAAAGCAGGTGTCCACTCAGATTTTAGAAATTCCCGGAAACCACGAGCTTTACTGCACAGCCGGTCGCAATAAACGTGCAAAAAATGAATTCCTATGCTTTGATGCAGACGAATATTTGGATTTAATGTTGAACCACCCGGTCTACAGTCTTTGCAACCATCCAATCGTTCACAATGATTGGGCCATTATCGGTAGCCCAAGCTGGTACGATTTTTCTTTGCATCGCAACTACAGTCGCATGACCGCAGCAACAAAGCATCGCTTTTTGCGTCGCAATCCGGAATACAAATATGTGTTGGATTCAAGCAATGACCCTAACATCAACGAAAAAATTACTGCTCACACCTTAGCGTTCATGGAAAATCAGCTAAAGCTCATCCGCGAACGGCCAAACGGCGAGCACTACAAGATTTGTTCAGTCATTCACATGTTGCCAATTCCGGAGCTTTACAAGCAAAGCCACGTTTTTAGCACGACCATTGCTTTTATGGGCAGCAAATACTATGCCGACCTCTACGAAAAATACAACGTAGACGTATGCGTATGTGCCCATTCCCATATCCGCATGGAAATGGAAAAGAACGGTGTGCATTATGTAAATGTTTCGCTGGGACACAATTTCAAATGGAAGCACAAAACAAGCCTCTATCAAGAAATCATTGATACCATGTACATCCTAGACATCTAAAAACAAAAGCCAAGCAATTAATCTGCTTGGCTTTCTTTTTTTGCTTGTTCAGCAAGATGCGCTTTCCATTCACGCTGGGAATAGATGCAGCCGCAATAATGCTGGCGATAAATGTCCCATTCTTTGCACAGCGCAATGGAGCGCTGATAGCCGCCGCGCTTTTTGAAATCGTTTGGCAAATGCTTCACACCCACGCGCAACGCGATGTCCTCACCAATATCATTAATACGCGCAGCGTTTTTGTATGGGCTGATGGATAACGTCGTGGTAAAGTAGTCACACCCACATTCTTTGGCGAGCTCTGCCGCCGTTTCCATGCGAAAACGATAGCATGCAAAGCAACGTTCACTGCCTTCGCCGAGGTGCGTGAGCCCCTTTACAGCTTGAGCGTAACGCGCCGGGTCGTAATTCCCTTCAATGAGGGAAATGCCATGGGGAGCTTGGATATGTGCAATCACACGACGCTGCTCGTTCAAACGATGCGTATATTCTTCGACAGGCTGAATATTTGGGTTGTCATAAAAGACGATAATGTTAAAATACGGCGCCAGATATTCAAGTACATAGGATGAACACGGCCCACAGCAGCTATGCAAAAGCAGCCTTGGCGCCGGTGCATTTGGATCAATGCCCTTAATCAGGCGATCTAGCTCTTTTTGATAGGATCTCGGATTCACAGCTTTTCCTCTTTTCTTGTCTGGTTTCTTCTATTATACATAAGCAGCACCGCTATGACAAAGCATGCCAGCCTATGCTATACTTACCACAATAGCACTCCACCGAACGAAAGGATGTTTATGATGGGAAAATCTCTCGTACTTGCAGAAAAACCCTCCGTTGGTCGTGAACTGGCACGCGTGCTTGGCGTTAACGGCAAAAACAACGGTTATTTCGAAAACAACAAATACATCGTTACCTGGGCGTTGGGCCATTTAGTAACCCTTGCCGACCCAGAACATTACGGTGAAGAATACAAAACGTGGCGCATGGATACCCTGCCAATATTACCGAAACATATGGATTTGGTCGTGATTCCCCAATCCGGCAAGCAATTTCGCACCGTAAGCAGCCTTATGAAGCGCAAGGATGTAGATGAAATTATCATCGCCACCGACGCCGGACGCGAAGGAGAATTGGTGGCACGCTGGATTATTGAAAAAGCCCACGTAAAAAAGCCAATGCGACGATTGTGGATTTCCTCTCAAACAGATCAGGCGATTCGCCAAGGCTTTGCTCATCTCGAACCTGCCACTAAATACGACAATCTCTACCGCTCTGCACAAGCGCGAAGCGAAGCTGACTGGGTGGTCGGCTTCAATACCACCCGCGCTCTCACCTGTCGTTATAATGCCCAGCTATCTGCCGGGCGCGTACAAACACCAACCCTGGCCATGATTGTGCAACGAGAACGCGCCATCCGTGATTTCAAATCCCAGCCTTATTATGAAGTACAAGGCAAGGTGGATGGCATGCATTTACTCTATCAAGACAAGCACAAGCACGCCCGTTTTAGCGATAAAGCTGTGTGTGAAGACGTCATCCGCCGATGCAACAAGCAAGACGCCACCGTCAGTGCGCTTGAGGTGCAAAAAAAGAAAACCGCACCACCGGCCCTCTATGACCTCACCACCTTACAACGTGACGCCAACGCACGCTATGGATTTAGCGCCAAAGAAACCCTTTCCATTATGCAGCGTCTTTACGAAGAGCATAAACTCCTCACCTATCCGCGTACCGATTCCCGCTATCTCACCAAAGATATCGCGCAAACATTTCCCGAACGTCTGCAAGCCCTTACATCCAACGGCTACGGTGACATCACGCGCCAAATCCGCGCCGAAAAACGCACCATTGCGCCCGGATGCATTAACGATAGCAAGGTCAGCGACCACCACGCCATCATCCCAACCGAAGAACGCCTGAGTAAACACAATCTCACCAGTAACGAACGACGTATCTATGAACTCGTCGTGAAACGCTTTTTGGCAAACTTCCTCGGCGCTTACGAATATGAGCAAACCCGTGTGCACCTCGATGTGGCAGGCGAACACTTTACCTGTCACGGCAATGTGACCGTTGACCTTGGCTGGAAAGCAGTAGACATGGTAACCGACCTTGACAATGATGATGACGACCACAGCAAAAACACAGGCCTACCGAAGCTCCAAAAAGGACAAGTGCTCAAAGGCTTTGCCGCAACCATTCGCGAAGGCCGCACCAAACCGCCGGCACGCTTCACCGAAGGCACCCTTCTCGCCGCTATGGAAAACCCACAAGGCTTTGTGGACGATAAACATGCGCAATCTGTTCTCCACAAAGCCGGCGGCATCGGCACCCCCGCTACCCGTGCCGATATCATTGAAAAGCTTTTCAAGAGCTTCTACGTAGAAAAGCAAGGTCAACAACTCGTTCCAACCTCCAAGGGTGTACAGCTCATCGACATTGTACCGGACGACCTCACCTCTCCGTTGCTCACCGCCCAATGGGAAGAACGTCTTGAAGCCATTAGCCGTGGCAAGGAAAATGCCGGTGACTTTACCAACGATATGCGTACCTTTGCCACCAACCTCGTCAAAGCGGTAGAAAGCGCCGACAAGCAATATCGCCACGACAACCTCACCCGCACCCCATGCCCACAATGTGGAAAATTCATGCTTGAAGTCCACACCAAAAAAGGCAAAATGCTTGTTTGCCAAGACCGCGAATGTGGCTATCGACGAAATCTCAGCCAAACATCAAACGCGCGCTGTCCAAAATGCCACAAGCGACTGCAGGTAGTCGGTGACGGTGACAAACGCATCTATACCTGTAGCTGTGGCTTCCGCGAAAAATTTGACCGATTCAACAAGCAACTCAAAGAAAAACGCAATACCTCCTCCAAACGTGATGTGCAAAACTATATGCGCAAGCAAAAGAAAGAGGAATCCATCGGTTCAAACGCTTTTGCCGACGCTTGGGCAAAAGCCTTAAACAATGATGACTAATCCCTTTTACGCGACCATTCACCACGGTCGCGTTTTGTTATTCCATCTCTCACGAACAAATGCGCACTTTTCACAGACTTTTGATTGTAACTACCAAATAAAAGCGTTATAATTGAAGCTACCAACCATTCATGACATTAAGGGGGATTTTTAATGAATATTGTATGCTTAGACATGGAAGGCGTGCTCGTGCCTGAAATTTGGATTGCCTTTGCAGAAGCCAGTGGCATCCCTGAACTTCGCCGTACCACTCGTGACGAACCGGATTACGACAAGCTCATGACCTGGCGCTTGAACGTGCTCAAAGAACACGGCCTTGGTCTCAAGGAAATTCAAGAAACCATCGCCACCATTGATCCGCTTCCTGGAGCAAAAGCTTTCTTAGACGAACTTCGTCACACCACCCAATGTGTGGTACTCTCCGACACCTTCGAAGAATTTGCCAAGCCCCTCATGGAAAAGCTCGGCTGGCCAACCATCTTCTGCAATTCTTTGGAAGTCGCTGAAAACGGCGAAATCACCGGTTACAAAATGCGCTGTGAAAAGTCCAAATACACTACCGTTAAAGCATTGCAATCCATGGGCTACGATACCATTGCCAGTGGCGACAGCTTCAACGACCTTGGCATGATTCAAGCAAGCAAAGCAGGCTTCCTTTTTAGAAGCACCGATGCCATCAAAAAAGACTATCCGGACATCCCGGCCTTCGAAGAATTTGATGACCTCTTGGCAGCCATCAAAGCCGCCCTCTAATAGACACAACAAAGCCGTTCACTCTCGGGGAAAGTGAACAGACCCCCAATCGTTAGATTTTATTTTTAGGTCTAACAATTGGGGGTCTGTTCATCTTAAAAATTAGATTTCAGTGTTTTTAGCACTCTTTTTTATAATATAAAGCCACAATTTACCATGGAATGTTCTTATATATTTCAGCCATTTTTAAACCTTGTGATAAATCAAACTCAATTGACAAAACGCCAGCGAAATTAACACTCACTTTTAGTGGCAATCCCTTTGGAATCAATCCATGTATGTAAGCTGCACTCGCTTGTAATATACTAGGTTCCGGATAACTAGTCGGCGTTACCGGAACGAAAGCTCGCCCTCCCAGACACACTCTAATATCACTAGACGAATATGCCCAAGTCATTGGAATCTCAAAAACAGCCGTGCTTCCCTTCACCTTACCCCCAATTCGTCTATCTTCTTGAGGATGAGCACCGGATTGATCTATATAATACAACACTGCTGTAGCTCCACCTCCGGTAGCATAATAATTTGAAATTCCCGCAGCTATTTTATCAGTGAAACCTACAGCAGGCGGCGTATCCCAACGCCAATGAACCGTATAATTAGCTGATCCTCGGGTTCTATGAATATTTGCAATATTAAATGCAAGCTTAGAAGATGCTGCTCTGATGTCCGTACTCGTTAAATTACTATAATTTCCCGACTTAATATTATCAATCGACTGCTGAGAAAGTCCTTTTTCTTTTAAAATACTATCAGACAAGTTGGCAGCATGATCCAGAACAATTTCTTCTGCAGCCTTTGTTCTTAACATTTCAACATCAGAATCCGTCACTTGCAAATCTTCTAATTGCTCATCAGATAATTTTTGAAAATCACGAATAGTATCAACTTCATACGTAATCGATGTTCCCGACATAGCAACAAGTTGCTCAAAAGTCAAACACTCCGTATTATTCAAAAACTCTTCATATGCACTATCATTATCATTCTCTGCCCCAAAAGCTTTATCCACCGGTAAAACAACACTACTACCTAATACTAAACAACAAATTACTGCAACAACCTTTCTTAATGATTTTTTCATTGTCAACACCGCCTTAAAACATGTCACTCTCATTTAAATATTATTTCGCATTTTCATTCTTTCCCATGATTCTATCGGTATTTTCATTAACTTGACGCAATTCTTTTTCTATACGCTCCAACTGTTTCGATAATTTTTCAATATTACGTCTTTCTTCCTTACGATTACCAACGATAAGAAATGGAATAGAAAAATATACAACCATAATTATGATAGAAAACACTAGTCCAATTTCAATATTTGTCGTTACCATTTTAGTCACACCCTTTTCTTTATATTCAGAATTATAACGCTATTCTTTCTTTATTGCAATGCTTTCTTGTTATAAACTACATTCTCACGACACAAACAACGCCCTCTGCTGCTTTTTTGTAACAAAGGGCGCTGCCCTACTGATAGAGTTACTGTGCAATTGTCAGGTTTTCTTTCTAATCATCTTGCTGGTACTCAACAAAAAACGCTGCTCTCCGCGAGGAAAGCAGCGTTTGCTTTATTTCAATTAGCCTTCTTGTTGACGGCTGAGTTTTTTGTTTTTGTTGTATTTTGCACGGTCATCGGCTTTGAGGAAGCGTTTACGCAAGCGCAAAGCTGCCGGTGTTACTTCGAGATATTCATCTTCATTCAAGAACGCAATGCACTGTTCCATAGACATTTCACGAGGGCTCTTGAGCTGGATGGCATCGTCTTTCCCGGCGGAACGGGTATTGGTGAGCTTTTTGCCTTTGCAGACGTTAACCGCAATGTCTTGGTCACGGTTGGATTCACCAATAATCATGCCTTCGTACACATCTACACCTGCACCGACAAAGAGGGTACCGCGGTCTTCTGCTGCAGAAAGCCCATATGCACTGGATGTCCCGGTTTCAAATACAATTAATGCACCGGTACGGCGGCCTTCAATGTAGCCGCTGTATGGTCGGTATTCTTCGAAGGTTGCATTCATAATGCCGTAACCACGGGTATCGGTGAGGAATTGGGTACGGAAGCCGACCAAGCCACGGGATGGAATGAGATATTCCAAGCGTACTTCGCCGTTACGGTTTTGCATGTTGCGCATTTCACCTTTGCGTGCGCTCATTTTTTCCATAACTGCACCCATGTATTCTTCCGGTACATCCAAGGTGACATATTCATAAGGTTCCATTTTGACGCCATTTTCTTCACGGATAATAACTTGTGGGCTGGATACTTGGAATTCCAAGCCTTCGCGGCGCATTTTTTCAATCAAGATTGAAAGGTGCAATTCACCACGCCCGGCTACGCGGAACATATCAGCGCTGTCGGTTTCGTAAACGTGAAGGGCGATATCGCTTTCGGCTTCTTTTTGCAATCGCGCAAGGAGCTTACGGCTGGTGATTGGTTCACCGTCTTTGCCGGCAAATGGAGAGTTGTTGATGAGGAACATCATTTCCAAGGTTGGTTCTTCAATGCTAATAAATGGCATTGGGTCAAGTTGGTTTTGTGCACAGATGGTTTCCCCAACGTTAATTTCACCCAAACCGGAAATAGCAACGATTTCACCAACGCCGGCTTCATCGATGTCTATATGCTTCAATCCTTTGAAGCCAAAGAGCTTGGTTACGCGTACATTGCGCACTTTTCCTTCGCGGTTCATGATAGAAACCATATCGTTGGTATGAATCACACCGCGGTTAATGGTTGCAATTGCGATTTTACCAACAAAGTCACTATAATCCATCAATGTGATTTGTGCTTGAAGCGCACCGGCATTGTCACCCTTTGGAGCCGGAATGTATTTTAGGATGGCGTCAAGCAGAGGGTGAAGGGTATCACCGAGATGATCCGGGTCATCGCTACTCATCCCTTTTACACCACTGGCGTAGAGCACTGGGAAGTCCAATTGGTCTTCGGACGCATCGAGGTCGATAAAGAGGTCGATAACTTCGTCAACAACTTCACTTGGACGTGCTGCAGGCTTATCCATTTTGTTGATAACAACAATTGGGGTTAAGTGTGCCGCCAATGCTTTTTTGAGTACAAAGCGGGTTTGTGGCATGCAGCCTTCGTAAGCGTCTACAACCAAGAGTACCCCGTCTACCATTTTCATGATACGTTCTACTTCGCCGCCAAAGTCAGCGTGCCCCGGGGTATCGACAATATTGATACGATGACCTTCGTAATCAATAGAGGTGTTTTTCGCAAGAATGGTAATGCCTTTTTCTCTTTCGAGGTCATTGGAATCCATGACGCGTTCTGCAACCTGTTCATTAGCGCGGAAGGTACCACTCTGGCGCAGCATCTGGTCAACGAGGGTTGTTTTACCATGGTCAACGTGCGCAATAATAGCAATATTGCGGATTTTCGATTGGTCTAACATCGTTTCCTCCTAAAATAGCTGAACATTGAAAAAAGTCCTATAAAATAAGACAACCGGTCAAGACATTCCTTGACCGGTCGCTCGTATATATTAGTTTTCTGCGGTAACAGCAGCTTCTGCCTTGGTACCAACTTTACGGCCATCATAGTAACCGCAAGAAGGGCACACATGGTGTGGAAGCTTTGGTTCGTGGCAGTTAGGGCAGGTCATAGACTGAACGGAGTCGAGCTTGGACCATGCGCTACGTTTTCTGTGAGTTCTAGATTTGCCTCGCTTGCTTTTTTGTAATCCCATCTATTACACCTCCCCCATCATTCATCCTTGAGCTGCATCAATGCAGCCCAACGAGGATCTATTTCTGTATTTTCACAATTACAAGGGCCATCGTTAAGATTCGCGCCACACTGTGGACACAAGCCCTTACAATCAGGTCGACATAAATGTCGAAGTGGTAACTGTGTTAGTATAGCATTTAGCACAAGATAATTCAAGTCCAAATGCACATCATCGTAAATCCAATTTTCGGATTCATACACTTCTCGATCACCACCATGTTCAGAGAGCACATCGACATCGTGTGCACTCATGAGTGTTTCGGAAATCTCAAAGTCCAATGTGTAAGATACAGGTGCCAGGCACATATCACAAACGGTATCAAGCTTTGCTTGAATACGCGCCTGCATCTCTACCATGCGTTCCCCTCCGACAAAATCAGCATCTACTGTCACAGGACCGTTTAAGCTCAATGCAGCATCTAGGCCGGCTAACACATCCGTTTTCAGGGATTCGTGTTGACGGCGTCCCGGATTTTGTCTGAGTGTGGATAAATCTACAATTAAAGCCATTTATCTCTCCTTGTGCATTAAACACTCTAACCCGTATAATTATAATTGCAGTTCATTTGATTGTCAAGGACGGTTTTTTTATTTTACTATTATTTCCCATTCATTTTCGTCGTGTCGTTGTGCGTATTGCAAGTAATAATGTATACTACAAGAAATACCATTCTCCTATTTTTTCAAAGGAGCCTGCCCATGAAAACACGCTATATTCGCCTTTGTGCAATCGTACTTTTCTGCACATCGGCCTTTAACGGACCAACCATCGCTTTGGCTACAGAAAATGTAGTTGTAACAGAAGCTGTCACGCCTGCTGTTGAATCTTCGTTATCAACTGACGGCACCACAGATATCATCAGTGACAACACCGCAACGGTTACACCGGAATTACCGGCTCCATCCGAGGCGCAAATCCCATCAACTGAAGCGCCCTCCGTTGTGCCTTCGCTTCTTTCCGATCATGTTAAGTATATGGTTGGCTTTACTGACGGCACAATGCAGCCCAACAAGGTTCTTTCTCGTGCCGAAGCGGTTGTACTTATTTACCGCTTGCTTGCATCGCCTGAATCCGGCAATGTTGCTGTTTCTTTTTCCGATGTGTATGATAGCGATTGGTTTGCACAGCCTGTATACGCCTTGGCTCGATTGGGCATGCTTGAAAATGATAGTGCCTTTCGTCCGCAGGATGCCATCACGCGCGCTGAATTTGTGGCTATACTTGTGCATCTTGCACCCGATGCGCCGGACAATGTTCAGTTTCCGGATGTGCCGGTGAACTACTGGGCGGCGCATTGTATCGGTCAAGCTGCGACCTTAGGCTGGGTGAGTGGCTTTCCCGATGGTTCTTTTGGCCCGGAACGTACACTTTCTCGTGCGGAGGCCTGTGCTATTTTGAACCGTATTACCGGGCGTAGCGGTGACAGCACACGTGCAAAGATTTTGCTGGGGCTCGGTCTTTATAAGGATGTCCATGCTACTCACTGGGCGGGTACCGTCATTTGTGAAGCGACTCTTCCACACACTGCAAGCGGCGCCATGACAAGTGAATCTTGGGATGGCCTTGACTACAACAGTTTGCACTTTACGCCGGGCGTGCACAACGTTTCCGGCACGCTCTACGCTGTGAATCGCAACGGTTCCCTTATTCGCACCGGCGCAATTGGTGCATATATGGCTGATATGGAAGGACGGCTCACCGCCGTACGTTCCGGCTATCAATCCGACGTGCCGTATATCAGTATGCTTGACGGACTTGGAGCCACGGTTGGCTGTGAACCGATTTCTTCTCTTATGGGGCTACGTGCCAAAGGATTTGCCACCAATATTGACCCACGCACCTTCCTTGCGAAGCTCCCGGCTTCCAATTCTAACCCTGAATATGGTTTTGTTGGCTCGCCATATCGTTCAGACGGACGATACAGCTCCATCAACCCGCGCCCGCTTACCGTCTACTGTAACACCTATTGTGGTGGCTCAAGCGCTTGTGCTGACTTTAGCGGCGCTTCTGTTGAAGCCGTACGGCAAGAGCTCCTTGCCGGAAATTTCATCGTCGCTTACCAAACCTACTGGTGGCAACCAATACGCTACGGCAATTTTATCATTGACGGTCACTACAAACCTATGGTCGCCAATAACCATGTGCGTCTTATTGCCGGCTATGACCCAACCAAGGGCTACTACGTGAGCGACCCTTATAATCCCCAATGTCCCGGCAAATCCTATCAATATTGGATTGACGCCTCTACCTTTGACAAGCTCTGGAATCAACGCAAAATGGGCATGGTCATTCGCTGAAGTGATGACTTACAAAAAGCGGCAACTTCCCCACCATCGCAGTGGGAAGCTGCCGCTTCTTTTTATATCCCTTCCATGATTACCAAGCTTATTGCGCCACACGGTTTCTGAGCTTGCACGTATAAATGAGCTGTCGTTCTTGTTTTTGTTCTTTATACTCATGCATCCATACAGCATCTGCCGCCAAATGGCTAAAGACACCAACTTCACGCATCGCGCCACCTTCCACATGCCACAAGGTCACATAGAGATCCACCATTTTTCCCGGCTCCACTGCTTCCCCCGCTTTTTTTAGCGCTTCAACGAGGGTACTCGCTTTGTAAAACAATTTTTTGCTGTCATCCCCACTCAACACTGCCTCAGCAAAAAATCCTACCACACCATTGGCACAATCTTCTTGCTCCAACGCTTGAATGGTTTCCATTTCCTTGATATACGCATTCACCACGACCACATCCTCTCCTCTTTTGTTGTCGATTTTCTTATACCTTCTATTATAAGAGTCTATGCGTATAAAATCTACTCATCAAAAGTATGCCCTTTGCACAGCATGCCTCACATCGTCTTTTTATAATCGACACTTCTGTTTATGCCTTAAAGCATTGTGCTTGTGCAATTTTTCCTTTAAAATAAACACAACCAAAAAGGAGGGCCAATGCACGATGAAACATTTTTTACGACGACTAACTGCTACCGTATTGGCAGTAGGCTTTTCCGCAACGCTCGCGGTTGGGCCAATTCTTGCATCCGAAAACACTGACACTACATTGCCTGTGACACCAATTTTAAGTGAATCTCATATCCGCTATATCAACGGATTCACCGATCAAACCATGCGTCCGGAACGGACAGTAACCCGAGCCGAAGCGGCAGGGATTATTTCCAATTTACTCGAAAATCCGCAAGCCGGCACCCTTGATTGTCACTATACCGACCTTCGTGCCGGTGCTTGGTACGAAGAAGCAACGCGTGGACTGTGCAAGCTGGGGCTTTTCGATGATGGTACCCTTTTCCGCCCAGATGATGCCATTACGCGCGCTGAGTTGGTGGATGTATTAGTCCGCTTTGTACCGGATGCGCCGGATGCCACCGCATCCTTTAGCGATGTACCAAGCGACCACTGGGCTGCAGCGCAAATCGGCAAAGCCACTGCCCTTGGCTGGTTGAGCGGCTATCCGGACGGAACCTTTAGACCCGATAGTAGCCTCACCCGTGCTGAAGCTTGCGCCATCATTAACCGTGTTACGAACCGTACCGGCGACATCACGCAAGCGCAAAAGCTCATGGGACTCGGACGTTTTACCGACGTTCGCCCCAACTATTGGGCGGCAGTAACCATTGCAGAAGCAGCCATTGATCATAATCATGTCATTACCGAAAACGGCGAACAATGGTGTAACGTTGACTGGCAAAATGCCACCTTTACGCCGGGGATTCACGACATCAACGGCACACTTTACAGTGTAGACCGCTACAAGCACCTACAAATTAATACTACGGTTGGCGCTTATAGCGCTGACGAAACCGGCGCTCTTACCCAAGTGGCATCAAGCCATCATTTAAGCTATGTCCCATACATTAGCCAAATCGATGGCATTCAAGCCTGGGTTGGATGCGAGCCGGTAAGCGCCCTTATGGGGCTCAAAGCCTTTGGCTATGCCAAAGACACGAATGTACGCACCTATTTGGCCGGGCTACCACATGCCACCAGCAATCCTGAATATGGTTTTGTCGGCTCCCCTTACGTGGTTGATAAAAGCAAGCGTACCACCATTTATCCGGAAGCCCTTGCCAAGTATTGCAACAGCTACTGTGGCGGTGCTACTGTATGTGCCGATTTCCGCGGTGCAAGTGTGCACGAATTACGCCAAGAGCTTCTTGCAGGACATACCGTCGTGGCTTATGAAACCCTTTGGTGGGAAGCGCCACGCTATGGCAATTTCTGGATTGACGGTCAGCTTCAAAGCCTTGTCTACAACAACCACGCCGTATTGGTATATGGTTACGGCCCGGCAAAAGGCTATCTTATTAGCGACCCATACAACTACTATAATCGCGGCGAAACCTACCAATATTGGAAAGATGCCGCTACCTTTGAGCGCATTTGGAATGAACGCAAAGTCGGAATGGTCATGCGTTAATAAAAAAATGGTGCTTCAACTTCACGTTGAAGCACCATTTTTTATTTATTTGCTACCTGACATTCCCTTAAATACCGTGAACTGCAATGGCAACGATACCATAAAGGTTGCCACATCAAGTACAGAGCGTGTCAATGTCATGCCTTGAAAGCCTGCAAAAGAAGAAAGAATCAATCCGGCACAGACCAGATAAATCCCATAGCGCCCCAAGAAAAACAACACCGGGCGACAACGTTCACCAAGAAAACGATACACACGACCAAGTGCCCCGGAATACGCCACAAGCGGTGTTACTACGCAGGCACTGAAAACAGCGTTTTTCAGCACCAACGCTACTGCCGGATTATCACGCAGCCAACTGAACACCATTTCTACATTAAGCCCTACAAGTACGAGAGCAACCAAGCAAATCCCAGCACCAAGTTGTGCACTCACCATGAAAATTTCACGCAAACGCAAAAGCAAACCACTAACAATATGAAAACCTGCTACCGGTTGAAAAGACAGGGTCGCACCAACAAGCACATTGCGAATCACAAGCACAATTTTATTGGCAAGCGTCACCGATGCCATCGCTGCATCCCCAAAAGAAGCAGCGCAGAAATTAAGTACCACTGCCATTACGCCGGCAGTCCCTTGGCGGCAAAAAGTTTGCTTGCCTTTGGCGCAGATTTCTCGGTAGCTTTGCCAATCGGTGCTAACGCTACGCACGTCCAAATACAAAGCGTGACGTTGATTAAGAAACACGTAAAGCAGTACCACAAAGCTCACACCTTGGCCAAGAACCGTTGCCCATGCGGCACCGGTCAGCCCCATGCCTACGTAACGAATAAGCAATGGGTTCATCGCCGCATTAAAAAGCACACCGCTAGCCAAACCAAGCACCGCCGTAAAGCCCTTGCCTTCATTCAAAAGCACACAGCAAATGACACTCTGCAAGCACATCATCGGACTCCCTAAAAGGATAATCTGTGCATACTCCATACAAAACGGCATCATCGTATTCGTCGCACCAAGCGCACGCATAAGATCCGGAAGCACCATCAACGCCGGCACCATCAATGCGACAGCACCGATAAACGCCATCAACATTGCACTATTAAAAATCTGTTGTGCCTTCACAACATCCGCTCTATCCAAAGCACGTGTCACTAGATTCCCGGCACCGCTCCCGATACCAAATCCTATGGCCTGTAAAATGACCTGAATGGAAAAAACCAATCCCACCGAAGCCACTGCACTTGTACCCAAACGCGCAGCAAAAAAAGTATCGGTCGTATTGTAAAAAATAGTAATCATCTGCGCAATCATCATTGGAAGCAACATGCCAACAAACCATCGCGGCGTTTTTTGTACTATACGCTGCACCCTTGTCACCAAGGCATGCGTCTTTAATTGATGAAAAAGATGCATCGCTCTTCCCTCCATAATAATCAACATGAACCCCTGTCCATGCTGTATCGCTATTTTTTGTATCCCCTATTGTAATATACTCACACAACGCATGCATCCTAAAAATTTTCTGATTATAAATCAATTGTATATAAAATATCCGCTTTTAAGGATAAGCTTGAATAATTTTTTCTAAATCACAACATTCTTGTCCATCTATCTGTCAAAACCATGAAAAACGCGTGGCTGTCATCAGTAGCCACGCGTCTAAAATGCCTTCAAAACACAGTCTGCACAATGATATCCTCAAGAATACCCACTGCCTCATTGTCTGCGTTGGTTTTCTTCAAAATCATATGCTGAATTGGAAATGTCGGATAATCAAAGGTCTTTTTCACCATGCCCGGTTCATTAAACATCCACTCTTCAATATACGCCGTTGTGTAACAGATTGCATGTTCATCCAATACCAGCTGACGATGAACCCCAACATAATCACCATAATCAGACAGTGGCACCTTTTTCATAAACTCTTCGCGGGATGTAATGCCATCAAACCCTTTATCTTTTGCATACTGGCTGTTACAACCCAGGGCAATGATGTCTTCCAGCACACAGCGTTGCATCTCTACACCATGCTCAAAAAGGCTAGGCACGCCATTTTTATAATATTCCATCATGTTTTGCTGAACATATTCAGGAACAAATTGTCTTTCCATGCATTGATTCTCCATTCAGTAATTTGTTATGATTCAAATTGTTATAATTAAACGAGGTGTTCTCTTTATTATAAAATATAACTGTAGGTGGCTGAAACAAAACTCCTGCAATCCAAAAATATTGTTAACAAAATATTTATGTAACCTTACTAAAGGATGTGATAGTCATGAACATCGGCATTGTTGCTGAATGGAATCCCTTTCATAATGGCCATCGCTATCTCGTTGATACGATTCGTTCCACCACACCTAATGCTACGATTATTGGTGTTATGAGCGGTGCTTTTTGTCAACGTGGCGAGGCAGCCTGCGTTGATAAGTGGACGCGTGCCGAGATGGCACTTGCAAACGGGGTGGATGTGGTATTGGAGTTGCCTCAAGTTTATGCGACGGCCAGTCTTGAAGGATTCGCCCACGGTGGTGTGGCAACGCTTTTGGCCTTCGCCCCTTTAGATGCGCTCTACTGTGGCAGTGAATCCGCCGACAGCAAAAAAATTGCTGCGCAAGCAGCTTATCTAAAAAGTCAACAAGCAGACTATGACTTGTTCATTCGCGAATCCGCTGATTTAAGCTACAGCGAAGCTAGCCAACGTTTTCTGGCAAATGCAGGGCTTACCGCCGGAAAGGAAACGCCCAATGATCGGTTAGCGCTTCACTATCGTCTGGCATTGCCGGAGGAGATTCCTCTGCATCTCGTGCATCGCGATGTAAGCCATCATTCCGATGCGCCTCACGGTGCAATGATGAGCGCTAGTGCTATTCGTGCTCATTTGCCACATGCACTCAAAGTGGTGGGTGCCTATCTGCCGAACGAAAGTGTCCAAGCTCTTGCACACGCATACGAAAACGGCGCACGAAATCCGGACTATACTATTCTGCTTTTCACGCTCAAGGTGCTTGCTTGTAGTATGAGCGCGCCCGCTTTGGCTGTACGTCTTCATATTCACGATGGCTGGGAGCACCGCTTTTTAGAGGCTGTGCGTGACGCCAACGATTTTTCAGACCTACTCACACGCGCCCAAACAAAGCACTACTCAAGAAGTCGCATTCAACGCCTTGTGCTTTCGTTGCTTTCACCTTTACCACAAACACCACCGTCTCCCGGTTATGTGCGTGTTCTGGGCTTCTCTCAACGTGGTCGCACCTTACTCAAAGATCGTGATAAGAACATACCGTTGATTCTCAATACCGCCAAGGATGCCCGCGCACTCACGCCCGATGCCCAAGCACTGTTAGAAGGCGATATACACCGTCAAAATCTTGCGGATCTCCTCTGCAAACGTTTGCAACATAATCGCGATTATATTGAACGCCCTCGCATGATATAATATCTGCATTCACCGCCAACGCCCATTGGATACAATGAAATCGGCAAAGAAGTTCTGCTTTCCATATTGGATTTTTCACTCAGGTATTGTATGCTATAGTTAGTATAAAATATATTCGATATTTAGGAGACTATACACATGACTGATACTCAAGTAAAAGTAACCCAAGAACCTTACCTCCAAAACGGGATGTATCGTATCCCTACCAACGAAGGCACTCCTAGTGATGCATTCTTGCAAGGACCATGGTGGCAAGCCAATGCCGAAGATACTGATTCTACTAGCATTGTAGAATACACCATCATTTGGAAAACTGAAACCGAAGATGCACCAGCTGACTGGAGCAAGCCAACCTACATCATTGCACGTGGTGACGTTAGCATTGATATCAGCGACCAAGCTGAATTATTGCCTAACGAATTCCTTTCTTTCTAATTTATCCGAGCAAGCACACCCAACAAGGTGTGCTTTTTTGTTTGGTCCATGGATGTCATGTGCCCTCATTTTTGATTTCTATTGCATTTTATGTTTTTTGCAGATAGACTTGAGTTATAGTATTTGACGTAATACCTATAGAAATATTGGAAATGAAGGGAGATTCTCTATGCTCAACCATTTTTGCAAAAAACCGTTATGGGAAGTCAGCCAAACCTTGGTGGCTGTTGCTGGCGGTACCAAACCGGCCGATACTGTTATTCGCGGCGGCAAGCTCGTCAATGTCTGCACTGCTGAAATTTTAGAAGACATCGACATTGCAATCAGCGAAGGCCGCATCGCCCTAGTGGGTGATGCCGATGCATGTATCGGCGAAGGCACCGAGATTATTGATGCCGAAGGTCAATATTTGGCGCCGGGCTTCTTGGACGGTCATATTCACATCGAATCCTCTATGTTAAGTGTGGGCGAATATGCCAAGGCTGTTATTCCACACGGTACTGTCGGTATCTACCCAGATCCGCATGAAATCTGCAATGTATTGGGGCTCGATGGCGTTCGTTGTATGATTGATGATTCCAAGCGAACCCCACTCAAAGCCATGTTCGTTACCCCTTCCTGTGTTCCTGCTGTACCAGGCTTTGAGGACACCGGCAGCTTTGTTGGACCGGATGATGTGGCCGAAACCATGAAATGGGACGAAATCGTTGGCCTTGGTGAAATGATGAACTTCCCGGGCATCCTTGCCGGCACGGATCACGCGCATCATATTGTAGGCAATACCTTAAAAGCTGATAAGGTTGCTACCGGCCACTACTCCATGCCGGAGGTTGCTTCCGGTCTCAACGCATACATTGCAAGCGGTATTCGTTGCTGCCACGAATCCACCCGTCCGGAAGATGTCATTGCCAAAATGCGCCTTGGTATGTATGCACAAATTCGTCAGGGTAGCGCTTGGCAGGATTTGCCTGTGATTGCCAAGGCCATCACCGAAAACAAGGTAGACACCCGCTTTGCTAACTTGATTTCTGATGATACCCATCCAAACACCCTTGTTAGCCATGGCCACTTAGATTACATCTTGCGTGTAGCGCTTGACGCCGGGATTGATCCAATCACCGCCATTCAAATGGTTACCATCAATACCGCCCAATGCTACCGTATGGATCAAGAGCTTGGCTCCATCACACCGGGCAAATGTGCCGATATTGTCTTTCTCAAAGACCTCGAAAGCATGGAAGTCACCCGTACCATTATTGATGGCGCCACTGTTGCCAAGGACGGCAAGATGTGCGTAGAAATTAAACCGTACACCTACCCTGATTGGGCGCGTCATTCCCTCCACTTGAAGGATGCAGTGACAGCAGACACCTTCAAAATTGAAGCACCTGCAGGTAAAGATACAGTTACCGTTCGTGCCATCGAAGTCATTCCGGCACGTGTAGGGAACTATGAACGTATGATGAATTTGACCGTGCAAAACGGCAAGCTCGAAAGCGATGTTGAACAAGACGTTCTCAAAACCTTTGTCCTCGAACGCCATCACGAAACCGGAACCATGGGCGCCGGATTCGTCAAAGGCTTCGGCATTAAAAACGGTGCCATGGCTAGTACTGTAGCCCACGATGCCCACAACCTTCTTGTTGTCGGTACCAATGATGAAGATATGGCGCTCGCTGCCAACACCTTAATTGAATGTGGTGGCGGGATGGTTGCTGTACAAGACGGCAAAGTATTGGGCTGTGTACCGCTCCCAATCGCCGGCCTCATGAATGACGAACCTGCGGAAGATATGGCTGCTACCGTTGCCAAGCTCGAAGAATCTTGGGAAATGATTGGCTGTACCTTGCCATCTCCGTTTATGACCATGGCACTCATTCCGCTCGCTTGCTTGCCGGAGTTGCGCCTTACCAACCGTGGCTTAGTTGATTGCCGCACCTTCTCCTTTGTGCCACTTGTAGTAGAAGACTAATCAAACACAGGTCAAATGCAACGCGCATTGAACCCATAACCGCTATGCACATGCATACAAAAATGCCGATAGAATGATTTCTATCGGCATTTTTTGTATTAAAGTTACACATCCTGTGCTTTCAAATATTCATCAATCGCCTCTGCGGCATCCTTCCCGGCACCCATTGCTTTAATAACGGTAGCGGCACCGGTGACAATGTCCCCGCCGGCAAATACATAAGGTAGGCTGGTTTGACCTTTTTCGTTGGTCACGATGTTGCCACGGGTATTCAACGCCAAGCCTTCGGTACTCTTGGTGAAAATCGGGTTTGGCCCTTGACCGATGGCAACAATCACAGTATCTATGTCCATTTCCTCAAATTCACCTTCAAGTGGAATCGGTCTGCGACGACCGCTCGCGTCCGCCTCGCCGAGCTCATATTTTTGAAGTATCATTTTTTGAACCACATCATTTTCGTCACCGATGTATTTTACCGGTGCACGTTGAAGCTTGAGCTCAACGCCTTCTTCCAAGGCGTGTTCGAGCTCTTCCGCACGGGCCGGCAGTTCATCCTTGCTGCGTCGATATATAATATAGCTCTTTTCAGCACCCAATCTGAGCGCCGTACGCGCAGCATCCATTGCCACATTGCCACCCCCAAGAATAGCAGCACGTTTGCCCACCTTAATTGGGGTCGCTGTGTTTGGAAAATCATACGCCTTCATCAAATTGGAACGCGTCAAAAACTCATTGGCAGAATAAATACCGTTGAGGTTTTCTCCCTCAAGATTCATAAAATGCGGCAATCCGGCGCCGGTTCCGACAAAGAACGCATCGAACCCATAGTCATTGCGCAATTCTTCGAGGTCATAAAGTTTACCAACAATGGCATCTACCTCAATAGTCACACCCACGGCTCGTATATTATTGATTTCATGCTGCACAATGTCCTTTGGCAAACGAAATTCCGGAATGCCATACATGAGCACACCGCCCGGCGTATGCAAGGCTTCAAATATGGTCACTTCATATCCCATCTTGGCAAGCTTGCCGGCACATGCAAGCCCGGAAGGCCCTGCTCCGATTATACCGACTTTCTTTCCGTTCTTTTCTGCCAATTCCACCGGTTTAGGTGCTTGAGCACGTTCCCAATCCGCGACAAAACGTTCCAAGCGACCAATTGCCACAGGCTGCCCCTTAACACCCAATACGCAATGGCCTTCGCATTGGTTTTCCTGCGGGCAAACACGTCCGCAAACTGCCGGCAAGCTGGTATCCTTCTTCAGGCGCACAGCTGCTTCCGGTAAATTGCCCTCGGCCAACGCTGCAATGAAATGCGGAATATTAATATGAACCGGACAGCCCTCTACACAACGTGGCTTTGCGCAATGTAAACAACGCTTGGCTTCGGCAATGGCTGTAGCTTCATCATAGCCCAACGCCACTTCTTTGAAATTGGTCACACGTACCTTCGCATCTTGAACCGGCATTTCATGTCTTTGTGCTTGACTGGCCATTAGTTTGCATCCCCTTTCTGATGTTCATGCAATCCAATATTGCAGGTATGATCGCGCTCATTGGCAATATCTTCCTTGTCGCGCATAAAACGTGCACGTTTCATTGCCAAATCAAAATCAATCAAATCGCCGTCAAATTCCGGACCATCCACGCAAGCAAATTTTGTTTCATTACCCACGCGTACACGACAACCGCCACACATCCCAGTGCCATCAATCATAATCGGATTCATACTAACAACAGAGCGTATGCCGCGTGCCTTGGTCACTTTGACACAGTTATACATCATAATCATCGGCCCAATGGCCCAAACTATATCTACCCCATCTTGGTCACAAGCTTCTGCCAATAAATCGGTAACAAAGCCTTTATGTCCCACAGAGCCATCATCCGTTGCAATACGTACCTCATCCACTGCCGCGGCAAGCTTGTCTTGCCAGAAAAGCAAATCCTTATTCTTGGCTCCAATAATGGCAATAACGCGATTACCTGCTTTTTTCAAATCGCGGGCAATCGGATAAATTGGCGCAATGCCAACCCCGCCACCAACAATCACAACGGTGCCATACTTTTCAATTTCACTGGCTTGCCCCAGTGGCCCTACCACATCTGCAAGTCCATCACCCGGGCGAAGTGCAACAATTTGCTTGGTAGAATGCCCCAATGCTTGAATAACAATGGTAACAGTGCCCTTCTCAGGGTCGTTGTCCGCAATTGTTAACGGAATTCGTTCGTCCCCTTCTCCTATACGCACAATCAGAAATTGTCCTGCTCTAGCTTTCTTTGCCAGTTGCGGTGCTTCTACTACCAATTCATGAGTAGCGCCACCTAAATGCTTGTAATCGACAATCTTGTACATTATATGACCTTCTTTCTTTATCGGTCTCTAGCAACCTATCACCATCAAAAAGAATTTTTCTTATTATAGTTTAACCCCCTCTAAAATGCTATAGTTTTCTGGCTTCATATTATTTCTATAAAAATTCCCACTATGCTTGTTCGCAATCAAAACCACCCTTCAAAAGGGTGGTTTGCTCTGGGGCTATAAGCCCATAGG
>OLRJ01000221.1_pt1 | contig 58782 bp, 53 predicted proteins | sample 1672741 | NCBI WGS metagenome assembly OLRJ01 (sample SAMEA3136719, study PRJEB25190) | human gut metagenome | biome: human gut; feature: human-associated habitat; material: faeces | place: Austria | collected 2013 | reverse complement strand
GAGGCGGCGCTCGGAGAAGTGGGCGATGACCTCGGCCTTGATGCGGGCGTAGTCCTGCTCCGACATGGGAACGTTCACCTCGCCCCAGGCGATGTCGTCGTGAACATCGGGCGTGTCGACGATGAACCTGTCGTGGGGCGAGCGGCCGGTGTACTGACCGGTTTCGACGCACAGCGCGCCGGTGGAGGCAAGCGTGCCCTCGCCGCGGTCGACGGCCTTCTCGATGAGAACGGCGGGAGAGCAGTCAATCCATGTCATATCGTCGGTATGTGCGATTCCGTAATGCGCGAGTTCCTCGATGATCATGCGTGCCTCCTTAATACAGCCAAAAGGCCGGTTTATGAGCCGTTCGAGCGTCGACAGCAATCCACCGACGCGCACAATGGGGATTCTCCCCTGTTTTGAGATTTCCAGACTGTAAAGTTCTATAGGTGGCAGCCATTAATCCGAGAAGGGCGGTTTTTGTTATGGCTTTGGAAACGATCTCATGCGATGGGCTCTCTGCCAGCATCGATTCAATGGGCGCTCAGCTTATGAGTCTGAAGGTCGCAGATGCCGAGTATCTGTGGCAAGGCAACCCCGATTTCTGGCCCCGCAGGGCACCGGTTCTTTTCCCCTGCGTCGGATGCCTCAAGGACGATGCATCGGTGAGCGCCCAAGGGCCTGTCCACCTTAAGCGCCACGGCATCGCAAGGCTCTTCGACCACGAGGTCGTATCCAACGATGGCAAGAAGGTCGTGTTCGAGCTGACCTCGAGCGAAAAGACCAAAGAGGCCTATCCTTTTGATTTCAAGCTCAACATGGAGTATGAGGTTGACGGGACATCGCTTACCCAGACCTTCCGAGTGACGAATACCGGGGACGTCGAGCTACCGTTTACCCTTGGAGGACACCCCGCCTTCAACGTCCCCGTTCCCGGCGCCGACAACGAGTCGTTCGAGGATTACAAGCTCGTGTTCGCGGAGCCTTGGTGCGCAAAGACACCGAAGATCGACGAAGCGGGGCTTCACGACTTCTCGGAAATGACCACGCTCTTTGAGGACGCGCGCGAAATGGACTTGAGCCACGCGCAAATCGAGCAGCTGCTCACGCTCGTATTCTGCGACGTTCCCAACTATCGCGTATCGCTCGTTGGAAAGAAAAGCGGCCACGGCGTCGAGCTGGAGTTCCCGGGGTTCGATTACCTAGGGGTGTGGACCGCGAGCGTGGACGCCCCGTTCGTGGCAATCGAGCCTTGGCATGGGTGCGCAGACGCCTACGATGAGTCCGGTAAATTCGAGGACAAGCGCGACACCATTGAGCTCGCTCCCGGCTGTGAAACCGAGCTCGCATTCACAATCACGCCGTTTTAAGCGAGGATCCAAAAGCACAGGGGCGCCCTACCCCGCAGAGCCGGATATACCGGAGATGCGGGGTAGGGCGCCTTGATTGACTTACGGCATATCACAGGCCGCGTGGTCAGTATGGAGGAGCTTCTCGGAAAGATCGGATAAGGGCTCGCCGAGGAAATCACGGTAGCAGGCCGCTACGTCGGGATTCTCGTGGCTGAATCGGATCTGCGCACCCTTGTCGAGAGTGCGGAGAACCGTCGCCCTCTCGCGCGCAAGCTCGCGACCATCGTGGATGGGCTGCCCGCCGCCGCCGACGCAGCCGCCGGGACAGGCCATGACCTCAACGAAGTCATAGTACGTGAGCCCACAGTCGAGCGCATCAAGAAGCGCGCCTGCGTTTGCGAGACCGTGCACGATGGCGACGCGCAGTTCCCGGCCGTTAAGGTCAAAGGCCGCCTCTCGCCAGCCCTCGCGGCCGCGGACCTCCTTGAAGGCGTCGGGGGCGGGATTGCTACCCGTTACGAGGAAGTAAGCGGAGCGCAGCGCGGCCTCCATGACGCCGCCGGTGGTTCCAAAGATGACGCCGGCTCCCGTGCCGAAGCCGAGGGGTCGGTCGAGCTCGCGGTCTTCGTAGTTGACCGGATCGATGTGTGAGGCCCTGATCATACGAACGACCTCAAGCACCGTGAGCGCGACATCAACGTCGGGGTCCCCGCTCTCCCCCACCATAGTGGGAAGCGCGGCCTCGGCCTTCTTTGCGACGCAAGGCATCACCGAGACGCAGAAGACGTCCTTGGGGTCGATGCCAAGGACCTCGGCGTAATGGGTCTTGGCCATGGCACCGAACATCTGCTGCGGCGACTTGGAAGTTGAGACCTGAGGCACGAACTGCGGGTAGCGGGCCTTCACGTAACGAACCCAGCCGGGGCAGCACGACGTCATGAGCGGAAGCTTGGGGGCGTCCTCGCCGCCCGCATCGTGCTCGGCAATGCGATGGAGCAGCTCGGTGCCCTCCTCCATGATGGTGAGGTCGGCCGAGAAGTCGGTGTCGAACACGTAGTCGACGCCCATCGCGTGAAGAACGGAGCAGAGGCGCTCGACGGTCGCCTCCTCATGCGAAAGTCCGAGCTTCTCGCCCCAGGAAGTGCGCACGGCGGGAGCGATCTGGAACATGACGACCTTGTTCGGGTCCCCGATCGCGTCGAAAACGCGGTCGGTATCGTCGCGCTCGCGGAGGGCGCCCACGGGACAGTGGGTGATGCACTGCCCGCACGCGGCGCAGTCGACCTCGGTGATGGGCTTGCGGCCACGGACGTCGACGGAGGCGTGGGAAGCCCGATTCGTGAGGTCCCAGACGCCAAGGCCCTGGACCTTTTCACAGATCTGAATGCAGCGAAGGCAGCGGATGCACTTCTCGTTGTCTCGAATGAGCGGGAACGTGCGGTCCCAGGTATTGTGCTCGACGTGCTTCTTGTACGGCAGGCGATAAATGCCGAGGTCGTTTGCCACAGTTTGGAGCGTGCAGTTGCCCGAGCGAACACAACTCGTACAGGAGGAGTCGTGCTGCGAAAGCAGCAGCTGAACGTTGGTCTTTCGGGCAGCTCGAACCTTAGGGCTGTTGGTGCGGACAACCATACCGTCAAGAACGTTGTTATTGCAGGCGGCGACAAGCTGCTCGGCCCCCTCGACCTCAACGATGCACACGCGGCAGCCGCCGACTTCATTTATGTCCTTGAGATAGCACAAGGTGGGGATGTTGATCCCGACGGAGGCCGCGGCCTCCAGGATCGTCGAGTCGGCAGGAACCTCAACGACCTTATTGTCGATCGTAATCTTTACCATTGGTCAATCCTCCCTCCGCGGAACGAGCCGAATCCGAAGTGATCGCAGCGCAGGCAGCGTGAGGCTTCCTGGCGCGCCTCCTCGGGCGAGAGACCCTGCTCAACGAGCTCCCAGTCCTCGATGCGCTCGCCGGCCTCGCGTTCCTTAAGCTCGCAACGGCCGCACTTGTGGAGGCCTTTGAGCTTGAGCGCGGGCAGCTCGGTGTCGATGCCGACCTTGTGGTCGAATCCAAGATAGTGATCAATGTTCGCGGCCGCGACCTTTCCGGCGTTGATGGCCCGAATTACTGTTGCGGGGCCCGTTTGGCAGTCTCCGCCGCAGAACAACCCTTCGAACCCGGGGACGGTACCGTCCGGCTCGGTGACGATGCGGCCCCATTTGCACGCGATCCCCATGGCCTCGAAAGGCTCGGAGACGATGTCTTGGCCGATGGCGACATAGATACGCTCGCACTCCAACACACGCTCCGGCTCCTTGCAGGCTCGCGGCGCAGGGCGGCCACGGCGAGGCTCGCCGATGATCTGTGGCTGGACGCGGAGTCCGCAGGCGCGTCCGGATTCGTCGACCTCAACGGAAACGGGGGCCGTGAGCTCGAGGATCTCGCATCCTTCGGCCTGGGCGCCGGCAATCTCGGCGTCCTGGGCCGTCATATCGCAAATACGGCGACGATAGACGATGGACACCTTGGAGGCGCCCAGGCGAACGGCGGAGCGGGCCACATCCATAGCGACATTACCGCCGCCGACGACCACGATACGCTGGCCCGTGAGGTCGGGCATCTCCTCGTCGCCGATGGCCCTAAGCATCTTTACTGCGGACTCGACACCCGGGGCTTCCTCGTTCGGAAGGCCGAGTTTCTTGTCGGTGTGCGCGCCGATGGCAAGATAAACGGAATCAAAGTCGGAGCGAAGGCGCTCGAGCTCGGCGGCGTCGACCGAGTGCTCGAGCTCGACGTTGATGCCACACTCCAAGATCCAGTCGATCTCCGCCTGGAGGCGCTCGCGGGGAAGGCGATAGCTGGGAATACCGTAGCGCAGCATGCCGCCGAGGTGCTTACGCTGCTCGAATATGGTCACATCGTGGCCCATGATGGCGAGGTAATACGCGCACGAGATGCCGGCTGGGCCGCCGCCGACGATGGCGATCTTCTTTTTTGTGGCAGGGGCGATCCACGGTCGGTAGTCAGACTCCATGTGCTCGGTCGCATACCGCTTGAGGGCAAGGATGTTCATGGGGTCATCGACCATGCCGCGACGGCAGTGCATCTCGCAGGGGTGCTCACACACAAGGCCGCAGACGCAGGGCAGCGGGTTGTCCTTGCGGATGAGCTTCACGGCATCGGTGTTGCGGCCGGCCTCGACAAGTGAGATATAGCCCGGGATATCTACATGGGCGGGGCAGCCGGATACGCAAGGCACCTGCTCGGCGCCCTCGAACCCACAGCTGTGATACCGGATGTGATGCTCGAAATCATCGCGGAAACCGCGGATTGCCATCAGGGCCATCTCGCCGGCCTCGTAGCCGATGGCGCAGTCGCTCGAACGGTAGATGGTCTCGGCGGTGCGCTCGATGAGCTCCAGCGTCTCGTCGGTGGCGTCTCCCTCGAGCACATCCTGCAGCAGGTCGTCGAGCGCTCGCAGGCCGACGCGGCACGGGGTACACTTGCCGCAGCTCTGCGTCGAGCACATGCGCACAAGCGCCGCCGTGAACTCAACGGGGCACGGAGCAAGCGAGCTCACCGCCAGACGGCGGCCCAATGCGTCGTGCAGGTCGTCCATAATCGCCTGGGCGTGGCTGCGCTCCATAACGTGAAGCCTTGCCATATAGTCTCCTCTCCAAATGGCATCGCAAACAAGTAAGCCCCCGCCTACTTATCTACGTCCTACTTCTTACTATTAGTTTGCAAAACCAAACGAACAGTTAGGCGTAAGTGTATCGTGAGAGAGACAGCCGTAGATACCTGCTCCCGTCAGCGGCCCCAATTAACCCGCAAGCGAAGCATGGCTACCGAATACACAGAACGAGACGAGCGCAAAGTCGGAATGCACTCGTCTCGATATTTAAAGATTTATTATCAAACCCTCAGGTATCAGCACGCTATGGCACGGATGGCGGCAAGAGCGGAATCCACCTCATCGTCGGTGTTATTCCAGCCGAAGCTAAATCTAACGACGCCTTGCTCCTCAGTTCCTAACGCGCGGTGCATAAGCGGCGCGCAATGAGCACCTGGGCGTGTGGCTATGCCGAACTCGCTCATTAGGATGTCGGAGACGTCGGCGGATCCCATGCCCTCAAGGTTGATCGAGACGATGGCGCAACGGTCCGGCTGACCAAAATCGCCATAGGTAATAACGCCGGGAATGCCATACAAGCCATCAAGAAAGCGCCTCGCAAGGGTCCCCTCGCGACGACGCGCCGTCTCCGGGCCACCATTGGCCTCGATGAATTGAACCGCGGCAAGAAGACCAGAGAGCCCATGGACATTTAGCGTGCCCGCCTCGAGCCTCGTGGGCCAATCAAGCGGCTGTCTTCGATCAAAGGAGTGGACACCGGTTCCACCCTCGAGCACGGGCAAAACCTCCACCCCGTCGGCGACGCAAATGCCGCCGGTGCCCTGCGGAGCCATAAGGCCCTTGTGCCCGGTAAAGCACAGGACGTCGATGCCCATTTCCCGCATATCTATGCGGTGGTGCCCAGCGGTTTGGGACGCATCGACAACAAGAAGCGCGCCGGCATCGTGCGCGATTCTGGAAACGCAGAGCAGGTCGCAGACGTTTCCCGTGACATTGGAGGCGTGTGTACAGAAGACCGCCTTGGTACCAGGAACAACAAGGCGAGCAAGCTCATCGTAATCAAGTACGCCCTTCCCGTCGCAACCTGCAAAGAAAACCTGGGCATTGCGCTCGTCGGCCATGCGGGCAAGGGGCCGAAGCACGGAGTTGTGCTCAAGGACCGTGGTGACGATGCGATCGCCATTGCCGACCAGTCCCAAAATCGCGATGTTCAGTGCCTCGGTAGAGTTCGCCGTGAAGCAAACATGGTCAGCGCTTGGGCAGCCAAAAAGGCTCGCCAAAGCCTCGCGGCTAGAGGAGACGACGCGCGCGGCATCGAGCGATTCCGCTGTAGCGCCCCTTCCCGCATTTCCCATCGAGGTGAGGGCGCGGCAGACGGCGCCGACAACCTCGGGGGGTCGCCAGAGGCTCGTCGCCGCGTTGTCGAAATAGATTAGATTCCCGTTCGTCATGCAAGCTCCCAGAGTCCGACGACATCCATGCCGCTCCAGGCAATTCCGGCAGCAGCGAGCTCGAGCTCGAATACGGGCCGGTCGGCAGGCGACACCTTCCAGGCAAGTCCGCAACCGGCAGAAATCTGGCCTGGCACGGGAATCATGCGTCCAGGGAGACCCTTCTTTTTGCAGAGATCCTCACACGCCATGGCCGCAGCCGTAGTCGGAAACGTGATAACCAAGGAATCGACTTTGACGCGCATGGCGTCGCCTATGGACGGACGATGAGGGAGGCCTGCTCAAGCTTCTGGCAGATCACGTACATGTTCGTGACCTCGCCGACCGCGAGGGTATCGGCGATGCCGAAGTGGTTGAGGCAGGTTCCGCAGGTAAGGATCTCGACGCCCTGAGAGGCAAGAGACTTCAGGTCCTCGAGCGCGGGGGATCCCTCGCATGTCAAGTGAGCTCCCCCGTTATAGAAAAGCATGGTGGCGGGAAGCTCGTCTTGCTGGGTAACGGCGAAGATAAAGGCCTTCATAAGGCTGCGGCCGAGCTCATCGGACCCGTTGCCCATGACGTCAGAGGAAATCTGCACAACGAGGTTCTTCTTTGTAGGGATATAGCACTGGGCGTCGTCGGCATCTTTCGCTGCGACCTCAGCACCTTCGGGCGCGGTGAGCACGACGTGCCACTCTTTATCGGCTTTCTGCGCGATGGCAACCTCGCAGCCCTTGTCGGCCGCGAGGCGCTTGAGGTTCTCGACAGCAACTTTATTGTCCACGAGAGTCTCGACGGTCCCCGCCCCGCCTAGTGACGCCAAGGCTTTGATGGTCTTTACCACAGGGATGGGGCACGCATCGCCAAGAGCGTTGACCTGCACTTCGTTTGCCATAACAAATTCCTTATCTCTAGAGTCGAAAACGATGGTAAAGCCAAACATTACAGCACGCGAACGGAGTACCCATCGTGCGCGCACATGGAGCCGACGACGGAAGCCGGCTGGCCGGCATCGCGAAGGCGAGAAACAAGCACATCCGCGTCACCTTCGGGCATGGCAAGAAGGAGCCCGCCAGAGGTTTGAGGGTCGAACAGCACGTCCGAAAGGTCGAGCGGCACGTCATCGGAGATGCTCACACGGGGCCCGAAGAAATCACGGTTGCGATATGCTCCGGCCGGAATAAGCCCCATCTTTGCCATCTCTCGTGCCCGTGCCATAACAGGAACGTCGGAAGCGTTGATGCGCGCCGTCATACCGCTCGCCTCAGCCATCTCGCAACCGTGGCCCATGAGCGAGAAGCCCGTGACGTCGGTGCATGCGTGCAGCTCAAGTCCGCGAGCAAGTTCGATCGGCAGCTTATTCAGCGTTATCATCGAGTCCGTGGCGACCTTGACGCCCTCGTCATCGAGGATGCCGCCCTTATGAGCAGAGGTTAAGATGCCCGTGCCGAGTGCCTTGGTAAGCACAAGGGCGTCCCCCTCACGGGCGCTGCGGTTCGCAAGAAGGCAATCGAGGTCGACGAAGCCGGAAACAGCGAGACCGAACTTTGGCTCATGGTCGTTGATTGAGTGTCCGCCGGCAACGATGACGCCCGCCTCACGGCATTTGTCGGCACCGCCCGCCAGAATCTGCCCAGCGACCTCCAGCCCCAGGCAATTGGGGAAGCAAAGGAGGTTGAGCGCAAGGACCGGAGCCCCTCCCATAGCCCATACGTCCGAAAGGGCGTTGGCAGCCGCGACCTGCCCAAACAGGAACGGGTCATCGACCATCGGCGGAAAGAAGTCTGTGGTGCCCACCAGACCGCGTCCGTCGCCCAAATCGTAGACGTAGGCGTCGTCGGACGCGTCGAATCCGACGAGCAGCTTGTCGGATTCGAGCCTCGGGAGCTCTGCGAGCACCTGAGACAGGTATCCAGGGGCGAGCTTGGCGGCACAACCCGCCGCCTCGACGAGTTCAGTGAGTTTAACGCCAGCCATATCCATAAGGATCTCCCTTCCATTGCCTCAATCGTATCGCGCGCAGGGCGCTAAAGCACGAGCGCCCGCTCAGCGGCCCCAAGAGCCCCCGCGAAACGCGCATTTGGGCAAGAAGAAACGGTGCTACCGAGCAACCTTCCGACCAGCTCAACGAAGTACTTGTTTTCGCAGAGCCCACCCGTGAGATAGTAAGGCCCCTCATCGGAAAAGCCACCGGCAAGCGACACCACTCTTGAGGCGACGGACTCAAGAACGCCATAGGCTATGCCTTCGCGCGGCTCTCCCCTGCCGACGAGACTGATGACCTCCGATTCCGCAAATACAGTGCACATGCTTGAAATCCTAATGCCGAGCCCTTCGCCGTCGGAAGCGAGCCGAGATAGCTCCTGCTGGGAAACTCCCAGCTTATCGGACATGACCTCGAGGAAACGGCCAGTGCCCGCAGCGCACTTGTCGTTCATGATGAACTTGACCACGCGTCCGCCCTTCAGGCGGATGACCTTGGTGTCTTGGCCGCCGACGTCGATGACCACGCCGTCGGCGCCAAACAGCCTCGCCGCGCCAAGGCCATGGCAGGTTATCTCAGTCACGATTTTCTGGGCATATGGAACAGAGACACGGCCGTAGCCTGTGGCGACGGTGCGCACCTCGGGGGCCCCGACGTCAAACCCCTCGGCAAGAAGCGCCTCGCGAGCCCTCTCCGCAGCCTCAACGCTTGAGAAGCCAGTTGGCATGACATCCACATAGGCAAGCTCCCCGCCCTCGTCGAGGACGGCGAGCTTCGTCGCGGTGGAGCCGATGTCGATTCCGATGCCGACCACCGCCGGCCTCCTACAGAGTCTCGATGAACGCCGCGATGCGGGTGTCGATCTGACCTTGGTCGCCCGCCGAGTAATCGGTCTCAATCTTGAGGTAAGGAATGCCGGTGCCCTCCACGGCCTTCTGCATACGGGCGCTCTCGACGTTGAACGTGTGGCAGGCAGTGAGGACATTCTCGACAACCCCATCCACGTGGTACTTCTCGCACATCGCAAGCGTGTTCCCCATGCGCCCGTCATTAGGTGTCATCACGGAGCAGTTAATGTCGAGGTAGCGGTCGGAGATCGCGCGCAGGATGTCGGGGGCGTTCTGGTCGATCATCATGCGGGCTGTACGCTCTCCGGAACAGTCGCCCATACAAACGATGACGCCGCCGTTCATCTCGATCGTGCGGCCGATCTTGTTAATCACACCGCCAACGGGACAGCCGGTAATGAGGATACGCTTGGCATCAGCGGAGACAGGGCGCTCGCCCGTCTCATATGCGGACCTGCGGGCTGCCACGGTGGTCTCGATCTTCTTTGTGTAGGAAGCGATGTCGAAGCTGAAGGTTCCGGCGAACATCGTGCTCATGAGCTCGACGCCGCTCATCGCGGGGGGCTCGAGGGCCTGCAGCTCGAACATGCTCAGCTGTGCCTCACGCAGGCGATTGCGCCGGGCAACGGCGGCGCGCAGGTCGTCATCGGTGATAGCGATGCCGTAGAGCTTCTCCAGGCGCTCGAGGAGCAGGCGGCACTCCTCGTACCAGCCGTCGCTCTCGTAAGCACGGTCACGTCCCTGGGGAAGGTGCAGAATGTGCGTCTCCTTGAGCTCGGAGAGGAGCTCATACATTTTTTTCTTGCCGTCACAGGTGGTCTCGCCTACGATCATGTCGCTGAAATACGTGAAGGGGCACTTTTCGGAGTAGGCGAAGCCGTAGGTCGACTTGATCAGCGGGCACAGGTTCGCGGGAAGAACCTTCTCGGCCTCGGGAATGACCTCATCGGAGGTGCCGCACAAGGCAACGCTGGAGGCGCCGGCGGCGTCGATAATCTCAAGCGGGGTATAGCTACACAGATACCCGATTAAACGGTTTCCCGCCTGCTTGAAGTCCTTAACGTGGATAAAGCTCGCTTTGCGCTGCTCATTGAACTCCTCAAAGGTTCTCGGAAGCGGGCAGTCGTTATCGAACATGTGAATCCTCTCCAATCAGCCGCCTTCATCGAAAGCACAGTCAACGGTAGATAGCTGACACCCTATAAGTCGCCTTTTTGTATCTAGGCCCCGGGCGCGCGGTAAATCTCCTTGTATGATCCCTGCAGAGGGTCTGTAGGGACCTCGACTACGAACTCGACCTCCTGAGGCCACGTTTCCCCCTCCCCCAACGGGAAGTCAGAGAACCTCGCACATGTGCCGCAACTGCTCGAAATGGCTCTGGGAACCGGCATGAGCTCAACGCAAACGTTTTTATCTTTGCAAAGCCGCCTAAAGCGGGTGGCCCCGAAATGCGAGAAGAAAGCCGCGATATAAGTCATGCGTCCCTCCGGAAAACACAGGCTCCGCCGGATCTGTACCGGCAGAGCCCGTAGTTATTTCGTGATGTCGAGCGTGAACTCCCCGTTGTTCTCGGACACGTTGACTGCGTATCCCTGACTCATGGCAAAGCGCGTGACGTTCTCTTTGGCTGCCACGGTGTCAACAAGCACCTGATAAGCAGGCTCTTTACCAGCCATGGCGTTGCGGGTCATAACAACCGGCTCCGGGCACGAAAGGCCGCGGGCATCGACGATCTGCATTGGTACTCCTCTCCTTATGGCCGAAGGGCCTTAGGCCTTCTTCTTTCCAAAGGTGTTAGCGCACGCGATAGCGAGCACGACAGCAAGACAGACAACAACGGCAATCTGGCCGTTGAGCGTGGCGCCCTTCCCGCTAGATGCGAGCCCAAAGTTGTGGGCGAACGCAGCACCGGCGGTAAGACCAAGAATCGCGATGGCCGAATCGGCGTTGCCCTCACCGGAAAGGATCATCTGCCTGAGCGGGCAGCCGCCGAGGAGCACGCAGCCAAAGCCCATAACGAGCGTGCCGAGGAAGTTCCATAGACCATCGGTGTGGGCAATCGGCTGCTCAGCGAAACCAAGCTTGAAATAAGAGCCGCCCATACCGTAAGTAAGCACGAGGTTTGTGATAAGGGCGGCGAAGAAAATGGCGACAAACCCAAGAAGCAGCTTGTTCTCCCGGAACAAGACGAAGTCGCGAATGCCTCCGACCATGCAAAGACGGGTCTGCTGGGCGATGGCGCCGACAATGAGTCCCGCAGCGAGGGAAATAGCTATCGCGGCGTGCTTCGCGCCGGGACCGGCGCCCTCAGGGGAGAACAGGATGAACGCAGGCGCCGCCACAAGCAGGGCAATGAGCCCCAGCTGGACTATCGGCCAGATAACGCCCTCGGAAGCGGGAAGGCGGTACGTCCTCTGAAGCGAGAAGCCTTTGTTCAGGAAGTAGGTGCCGATGAGGATGCCGCACACAAAGCCGGCAAGGCCGACGATGGCGTTGAGGTCGCCTCCGGCGATACGCAATATCATGCGGAACGGGCAGCCGAGGAACATGAGGGCACCGATCATGACGCAGAACCCTAACACGAAGCGGGTGACAGGCGCAGATCCACCGCGAGGTGAGAACTCCTTCTTTGCGGTGGCGAGCAGGAAACTGCCGAGAACAAGGCCGACAAGCTCAGGGCGAATATACTGGACCGCCTCCGCACGATGAAGCCCGAGGCCACCAGCGGTATCGCGAATAAAGCAAGCGATGCAGAAGCCCATGTTGGCAGGGTTTCCGAGGAACACAAGCATCGATGCGATGACGCCGATGACGGCACCGCCCACGATGATTGCGACCTTCTCCTTCTTCAGGTCCATAATGAGGTATCCCTTCCCTCCTCGACCAATACTGACCGTTTGCTGACCAAACAGCCCGTTTGGTCAGCAAACAAATTATAAGTCGTTATAGTTTTCCGTAAATAACCATTCCGTCAGCGGGGAATATTCATGGCTGAGCGAATTTACCTTGACAACGCAAGCACCACCTTTCCAAAACCTCCGAGTGTGGCCAAAGCGGTCTATTCATACATGACCGAGGCCGGCACAAATATCGGAAGAGGCGATTACTCGAGCGCGTACGGCGTAGAGGACGCCGTGTTCGAGACGCGGGAGCTCCTTTGCGGGCTATTGGGAGGAGAAGACCTATCGCAGGTCGTTTTCACCCGCAACGTAACTGAATCCATCAACCTGCTGCTCAAGGGCTTTCTAGAACCCGGCGACCACGTAGTTGTCACGAGCATGGAACACAATGCGGTCATGAGGCCCTTAATGCAGCTTACGGCTAGGGGCATTACATTCTCGAGAGCGGCATGCTCGCCGGAAGGCGAACTCGACCCGCGCGAAATCGAGCGGCTCATTACCCCTAGGACAAAACTCGTCTTGACCACGCACGCGAGCAACGTATGCGGCACAGTCACGCCGATCCGCGAGATCGCGGAGATATGTCGAGCGCGGCGAATTCGGTATGCCATTGACGCGGCTCAAACCGCAGGCGTCTTGCCCATCGACGCCAGCGCCTGGGGTATCGATGCCGTATGCTTCACGGGTCACAAGGGCCTGCTCGGCCCTCAGGGAATCGGTGGAATCTTGTTCACGGGCGATTTTTCCAACGAAATTTCCGCTTTGGTCGCCGGCGGCACGGGCAGCTCCAGCGATCTTGAAACCATGCCTGAATTCATGCCCGACAGGCTCGAAGCCGGCACTCCCAATCTGCCTGGTATCATCGGCCTTGGAGCGGGAATCGAGTGGGTCAACAAGAAGGGCATCGACGTCATCAGGGAACACGAGCTCAAGCTGACGGACCGCCTCATTAAAGGCATAGCGACGCTCGAAAAGGCTGGACTCGTAAGCATAGCCGGCAAAAAGAGCATCGAAGGGCGCACCGGCGTCGTGAGCATTCAGACTCCACGCCATGAGCTGGCTCAGGTTGCGCACGCACTCGACTCCGACTTCGGGATACAAGTTCGCGTCGGACTTCACTGCGCGCCCTCCGCACATAAAACGCTCGGCACGTTCCCAACCGGAACCATCCGGTTCAGCGTAGGTTGGGCAAACACAAAGAAGGACGTCGACCGAGCCATAGAGGCCCTCGACGCCCTTCTTTCCTAAACTTGCTGTTTCAACCTGTCAAATTTGGCAGTCACTATTTCCTGTCTGAAATGAGCTATCGCCGACAAGCCTCGACGAAAGACTTCCAGATGTTGAAATCCGGGTCGCTAGAGTACCAAGTGTACTCGGGGTGCCATTGGACCCCGAGTACAAAATGCTTGCCAGGCATCTCGATGCACTCGGGAATGCCATCGTCAGAGCGGGCGGAGAGCACAAGGCCTTTTCCGAGTCGATCAACGCAACAGTGGTGGGCCGAGTTAACGGCATAACGCGCTTCTCCCCCACATGCTCGTGAGAGAAGAGACCCCTCCTCGATGATCACATCGTGGCTGGTCTTCTTCATAAGGTTGACGTGATTCCATTCGTGGGATCCGGGAATTCGAGGCACACTGGGGACATCCATGGACAGCGTGCCCCCCAGTGCTACGTTCAAGGCCTGGGTCCCTCGGCAGACGGTAAACAAAGGCTTATCGGCCGCAATCGAGGCCTTTAGCAGCACCATCTCGAAGGCATCGCGCTCGGGGCAGAAGGTACAGCCCGGGTGATCAGTATCATCGCCCCAGAGCCTGGGCGAAACATCCGGCCCTCCCGGCAGACAAATACCGTCTGCACGCTCAACGTACTCGCGAATCAAGGCCTCGTCCTCAGTGATGTTCATCATCACGGGCAAGCCGCCGGCCTCAAAGATGGCGTCAACGTAGCACTTGGCGGTCGCTTCGTTCGCAGAAAGCTGCTCCTCACCATACATCTTGCCAGGCTCAAATCGGGGAGCGACAAAAATGAGCGGACGCTCCGAAGGCTTCTCGCGGAGCACGGGGCATTCGGGGTCGCAGGTATCGCAGGAAACGCAGGTTCTCATTTTCTAGTGCCCCTTAATGCTGTTCAAGAAGTCCTTGGCACGCTCGGTCTTCGGGTGATCGAAGAACTCATGCGGCAGCCCGGTCTCGACAATCTGGCCGTCCGCCATGAAGATGATGCGGTCAGCGACGCGGCGCGCGAAGTTCATCTCGTGCGTAACCACGATCATGGTCATGCCCTCTCGAGCAAGTTTGACCATAACATCAAGCACCTCGTTAATCATCTCGGGGTCGAGCGCGCTCGTGGGCTCGTCGAAGAGCATCGCCTTGGGATGCATGGCAAGAGAGCGAGCAATGGCGACGCGCTGCTGCTGCCCGCCAGAGAGCTGAGCGGGCACCTTCTGCGCCTGTTCAGCCACGCCCACTCGAGCAAGAAGGTCCATGGCCACCTTCTCGGCCTCGTCCTTCTTCATGCCAAGGGCCTGGATGGGACCAAGCGTAACGTTCTCAAGGACGGTCATGTGGGCAAAGAGGTTAAAGCTCTGGAACACCATGCCAAGCTCAGCTCGCATCTTGGTGAGCTTCTTGCCCTCCTGGGGCAAAGGCTCGCCCTCGATGAGGATATCGCCGGAGTCAATGGTCTCGAGACGGTTGATAGTTCGGCACATGGTTGATTTGCCGGAACCGGAAGGCCCGATGACAACGACAACCTCGCCGCGATCGACCTCGAGGCTGATGTCCTTGAGAACATGAAGGTCTCCATAGTGCTTGTCCACGTGGCGGAGCTCAATGATGGGCGCTTCCGCCTTTTCCTTCTGGGTCATGTCTCTCCTATCCAAGTGGGAAGCCTAGCGAATGATCTTAACGCCCATGCGGTGGGATGCATACACGGACGCCTTGTTGATCAGGTAGTTGATAAGGATATAAATCACGGCGACGACGAGATACGTCGAGACGAGGGCATCGTAGTTTGTTCGCAGCACCTGGGCATTCTGCATGAGATCCGGGAACGTGACGACGTAGGCGAGGGCGGTATCTTTGACAACGACGACGAGCTGGCTAATCAAAGACGGGATGACGAAGCGTATAGCCTGGGGAAGCACTATCTTCAACTTGACCTTCCAGCGAGTCAAGCCAATGGAGAGGCCTGCTTCGGTCTGGCCGCGCGGGACAGCGTTAACGCCAGCGCGGAACACCTCGGCGAGGACGCCTGAAGCTGCAAGCGAAATCGGGATGGTAAGCATCCAGAACGAATCCATCTTGAAGCCGAGGCTAGGAACGATAAAGAAGAAGCCATAAATGAACAGCAGGCTAGGAACACCGCGGAAGAAGTTCGTGATAACCCCACAGATCGCGGAGAGCAAACGAAAATGGCTGGTCCTGCCCAACATGAGCAGCATGCCAAGCACAAGCGAGATAAGACCTGCCGTGAGCGCAACCTGGGACGTGCCGAGCAAGCCCTTTCCGAGGTAAATCCAAGTGGTCCGCCAGCTAAAGAGCTCCCAATACTTGGAAGACAGCTGCCCTGTAACCCAGAATCTATAGACCACGAAGGAAAGAAGGGCGGCAATCGCCACGACCGAAATAAATGTTCCGATAAACATCTTTACGCGAGTCTTCGGGCCCGGCGCCTCATAGAGGGCATCTCGCATAGAGGAAGCAGGCTGAGCATTTGCCATTAGCGCATCACCCTGACCTTCTGATCGATCTTGTTGCCAACGAAACCGGCAACAAGCGCGGTGGCGATATAGCCGCAGGCGGAGACGGCGAAGGTGACGACGCCGGCTGACTCACGGGTGTTGATATAAGAGACGAGGCCCGTGAGCTCCTGCGGAGACATTGGCACCTGGGAACCAAGGGCGGTGGTGAGCATGACAGCAATAAAGAGATTTGTCATAGGAAGAACCGTTGAACGGAGCGCCTGAGGAATCACAACATGGCGAAGAATCTTCGTGAATGAGAGGCCAATGGAGCGGGCCGCCTCAATCTGCCCTACTCCGATCGTGTTGATACCGGACATGAAGTTCTCGGATCCGAAAGCTGAGCCAAGAAGAACCGTGCAGAGCACGACACTGGGCTCGTAATCGAGAATAAGCTTCAGGTGCGGAAGCGCATACACGACGATAAGAAGAAGCACAGCTCCGGGGATGTTGCGAAATACCTGAACGTAGAAGTCGCCGAACAGTCGAAGCGGCTTGAACGGGCACACGCGAAGAACAGTTATCAAGACTGAAAGCACCATGACGAGCGCGAATGAAATAAAAGTAATGCGCCACGTGGTGAGCAGGGCCGTGAGATAATTGGGCCCATATGCGGAAAGCAGCTCAGAGAGCCCCATCGTTCCTCCTTGCAAACATGGGGGCCTTCCGTCTCGTGCTACGGAAGGCCCCGTTTAAGCAGCCAAGCTAGTGGGACATTAAGTTGCGAATGTCCTGCTTGTTGGGATTAGGCGCCGAGGACGGGAGCCTCGGTCTCGGCGGTGGCGCCGGTGCGATCAGCGATGCAGATCTTGTAGAACTCTGCCCATTTACCGTCGTCCTCGAACTTCTTGAGGAAGTCATTGACAAAATCGACGCCGTCGGAGCCAAGCTTGAGGCCGATGCCGTACTTGTCCTCGGGCCCGAAAGAGTCGACGGCGAGACGATACTTGCCGGGGTTCTTCACGATGTTGCCCATGTGCAGCGTGTTATCGACGACGTAGGCGTCTACACGGCCCTGCTCAAGCGCGGCGCGGCACTCGTCATCCTTGGAAAACTCCTGGACCTCGGCCTCAGGGGCGTACTCCTCGACGATCTGCGGGCCGGTGGAGCCAGACTGGACGGCGACCTTCTTGCCCTTTAGGTCATCGATGGAGTTGATATCGGAGTTGTCGGCGGCGACGAGCACGCCCTGGTGCGCGACGAAATACGGACCAGCAAAGGAAACCAGCGCCTTGCGCTTATCGTTGATGGTATAGGTGGCGAATACAGCGTCAACGTTATCGTTCTGAAGAACGGACTCACGCGTATCGGAGGTCATCTGCGTGTAATCGTATTTGTTCTCGTCTCCGAGAATGTAGCGAATGAGCGAGAGATAGATGGCGGCGTCGAAGCCGTAGACCTTACCCGTGGTCTCATCGAGCTGCGAGAAGAGGACAGAGGTGCGCGTGGCACCGAGGCGGAAGGTGCCAGCGTCCTTGATGGCCTTGGCCCAGGAGTTAGCCTGGATAGTGGCGTCGTCCGCTTGCTCGACGGTGGCGACGAGCTTGTCAAAGGCGTCCTTATCGATATCGGTGTTTACAGCCGCGGTGTTATCGCCCTTGGTGTCGGCGGCGGGCTCGGAGGGACCGTCGGAGCAGGCAGTGAGACCGAGAGATGCCGCAGCGGTAAAGCCGAGGCTAATGGCCTGGCGACGGTCGAGCATAAGCTTCTTCATTGGAGTTCCTCCCTTTAATTACTACTAAGCCTGCCTCTTTGGGTCGAAGCATTGGATTCACTATACCCACACAGCAGCATCTTTAATTCCTACCCGTGAGGGGTGTTTAACAGTCGTAACAAAAAATGCGCCCCGTCAGATGTAGCTGACGGGGCGCGAGCATTCTATGGAGGGGCTACCCAAATTAACCGAGGAGCTCGGCAACGTCAAGGGCAATCATGTACTCCTCGTTGGTGGGGACCACGAGGACGCGAATCTTGGAGTCGGGGGTAGAGATGACGCGCGGCTCACCGGAGCGGGTAGCGTTGAGCTCGGGATCGATCTGGACACCGAGCCAAGCAAGACGATCGGCGACGCCCTGGCGCATCTCCGCGGAGTTCTCGCCGATACCAGCGGTGAAGACCATGGTGTCGACACCCTCCATGGAGCAGACCATCTCGGAGGTCAGCTGCGCAGTGCGGTAATAGAACATCTCGAGAGCCATCTTGCAGTTCTCATCGCCGTTCTCGGCACCGGCCTGGATGTCACGGGAGTCGGAAGAGACACCGGAAACCGCGAGCATGCCGGACTGCTTGTTCATCATGGTGTCGATCTCATCGATCGAGTAGCCGCCCTCGCGAGAAAGGAAGAACACAGTGGCCGGGTCGAGGGTGCCGCAGCGCGTGCCCATGATAAGGCCGTCGAGCGGGGTAAGGCCCATGGTGGTGTCCATGCACTTACCATCCTCGATGGCGCACAGGGAGGCGCCGGAACCGAGGTGAAGGCTCACGAGCTTGTGGACGTCGCCGCCGAGGAACTCATTGGTGGCGCGCCAGATGAAGCGGTGGGAAGTGCCGTGAGCGCCGTACTTGCGGACATGGAGCTTCTCGACCACGTCACGGGGCAGGGCATACCGCCAGGCATGCTCAGGCATGTTGTAGTGGAAAGCGGTGTCGGGAACGATAACGTTGCCGATCTCCGGGAACATGTCGCGGCAGATCTCGACGACGTCGGCCTCAGCGTAGTTGTGCAGCGGAGCGAGCGGCGCGACCTCGCGGACCTTGGCAAGGACCTCATCGTCGACGACGGCGGACTCGGGGAAGTACCAACCGCCCTGAACGATACGGTGACCAATGCCGTCGATGGGCTTGTCCACGGCCTTCAGAATATCGAAGACATGCTTTACGGCAGTCTTGTGGTCAGGAAGCTCGACCTCGAGCTTCTGCTTCTCGCCGCCCATCTCCTCGTGGCCGATGAAGGAACCCTCGATGCCGATGCGCTCGCAGTTGCCCTTGGCGTAGACCTCGCGGGTGTCGACGTCGAGCAGCTGGTACTTCAGCGAAGAGCTGCCGGCATTGATGACCAGGACGTTCATTGATCTCCTCTCGCGCGGGCGACCTAAGCCCGCAATTGAATTAGGTCAAACGCTTGTATGATAGAACGAAACAACCTAAACATAGGGGCTAAACAAACCTTTAATCAGCGAACACGACCTCTTCAAGGATGCGAGCGGCGTTCTCGATGCACTTGGGGCAGCTGCACAAGACCTCGCCCGTGCCGGCGCCCTTGAGGTCACGGCACCGAGTAGCGCCGGACGCCTCGGAAAAACGCGCGACGATCTCGCGAGAAACCTTGTACGTGTCTTTCTTGGTCGTGGGTCGCTCGAGGTCCGCGCCAGATTTAGCAAGCCCGCAGATGATGCAGGCGCCGCTCAAGGCTCCGCAGGTGCCCTCCATGCCGCCCATGCCGAGGCCAAGCCCCTCGGTCGCAGCGAAGAGAACCTGTTTGTCGACATCAACCAGGTCGGCGTAGGCGCAGGCCACCGCCTGGGCGCAGTTAAAGCCCTTATTGTGCAGCGCGGCGCAGTCAGAGATGCGTGACTCCATCGTTTACTCCCCCTCCGGAAGAAGGCCCTCCCCAAGCTTGACGCCGCCGAGCACATGCATGTGCAGATGCATCACGGTCTGGCCGGCATCTGCCCCGGTGTTCATGATGCAGCGGAAGCCGCTCTCGGAGATTCCAGTCTTCTCCGCAATCGCCTTAGCGGCGTCGGTCATTGACTTGAGCGTTCCCGCAGGAACGCCGTCGACGATATTCGAATAATGCCTCTTTGGAACTACGAGCACGTGAACTGGGGCCTGCGGATTAAGGTCCTTGAATGCGACAACGTTTTCGTCCTCAAACAGGAAATCGCTTGGGATCTCGCCGTTTGCGATCTTGCAGAAGATGCAGTCGGACATGGTCTTCTCCTTAGTGCTTTAGACGAGATGCGCTACTCGTTGATGAACGCGGTGGAAGGTGCAGAGACGGTATCAGGCACAGGAGCGCTCTCGCTTGTCGCGTCGAGCAGCACCCGAACTTTCTGCTCGGCATCGTTTAAGCGTGCGCGAAGGCTGCGCAGAAGCTCCACTCCCCTGCCGTAGCGCTCGAGCGACTCCTCAAGCTCAAGATCGCCGGCCTCAAGCGAGCGAATGATCTGCTCAAGCTCGATCGAGGCCTCCTTAAAGGTCATTTCTTCGATATTCTTATCGGCCATTACGGCCTCCTTTCTACGCGCCTGCGCGCGCTTGTATGACCCTAATCACAATCGACAGAAGTAACCTTTGCGTCAACACGACCGCTGCCGAGCTGCACGCTGAGCAAGTCTCCTGGACGAAGGGAAGACGCGTCCTTGACGACATGGCCGTATTCGTCGCGCGCTATCGAATAGCCACGCCCCAAAACCTTCAATGGGGAGAGCGCATCGAGCGAGGCGGCGAACCTGGCAAGCTCGGAATCGGGACCGCAGAGAAGCCTCGGAGCTATGCCGGAAAGGCGCTGGGCGTCGCGCTCGAGCATATCGCGACAATGGCGCAGCGAGCGAGGCAGCGAGCCATGAAGCCTTTCGGAAGTCTGCTCGAGCTCAGCCAGACGAGCATGGATGCCGGAAGCAGGGTCAATGAGACAAGGCCTGGAGCCGAGCGCCTCAAGACTGGCCGCCTCGCGCATAAGCCTTGCGGCCATGGCCGAGGCTGCAAGCTTGCCCGCCGAATCGATGCCCGCGGACTCGCGCTCGAGCATGGAGCGCATGGCGTTTCCGAGCCTAACCTGGCGCTGGATCATCTGACGCTCAACATCATCTATGGCAGGGGCTACGGACTCCGCCGCCGCGGTAGGGGTAGAGCACCTTCGGTCGGCCACCATATCCGCAATTGAGGTATCCGGCTCGTGCCCAATGCCCGTCACGACGGGAACGGGACACTCGGCAACGGCTCGGGCAACCGACTCGTCGTTGAAGCACATGAGGTCCTCGAACGAGCCCCCGCCTCGGACGAGGAGAACGGCATCGGGCCTTGAGGCGGCGGCGACATGAAGCGCGCGGACGATAGTCGCAGGGGCCTCCGCGCCCTGAACGCTGCATCCGACGACATCAATGAGAACCAGCGGGTTTCTTCGTGCAAGCGTACGCTTGACGTCCTCGATCACCGAACCGGAAAGCGATGTGCAAACACAAATCCTGGAACAGAACGCAGGGATTCGACGCTTGCGCGAAGGGTCCATGAGCCCTTCTCGCTCGAGCCTGCGGGCAAGCTCGGCGACCTGTTGCCTGAGGACACCCTCGCCGGCGACGGACATACCGCTGGCGACAAACGACAGTCGTCCGGAAGCCTTATAGATGTCGAACTTGCCGGTGAGCTGAATCTGCAGTCCGTCTTTGAGCTCAAACCCGGCGTGGGCGTAAACGCCTCGCCATGCGATGACGCTCATCGAGGCGCCGTCATCCTTGACCTCGAAATAGCAGTGTCCGCTACGCGCATTAGGCCCACGGAAGCCGGAGACCTCGCCCGTAACCGTGAGTGACGGCCAAGCCGATACGTTGCCCTTCGCGAGCCCCACCGCTTCCGATACGGAAAGGGCTTCTTCTCCAGCTCTTGCCATGGTGCTAGCCCCGATCCCTATCGCCATACTGACCGAGCAGGTAAACGAGCTGAAGGATGGAGACGAGCGCAGCCGCCACGTAAGTGAGGGCGGCGGCAGTGAGGACCTGTCGCGCGCCCTTCTGGTCGAGCCCGGACCCGTACTTTCCGAGGTATTCCACAGCGCGGCGAGACGCGTCGATTTCGACCGGCAAAGTGACCAGGGAGAATACGACGGTGGCGGCAAAGAGGAAGATGGCGATCTTAACGAGTCCCATGACGTTCATAAAGACGCCGATCATGAGCACAGCCATCCAAGCGTTCGAGGCGAAACTGACGACCGGCACAAGCGAGCAGCGCAACCGATACATCGAAAAGCCCTTTTGCGCCTGGACCGCATGGCCAGCCTCGTGGCATGCTACGGCGACAGACGCCACGGAAGCCCCGGAGAAGTTTGCGGAGGAAAGGTGAAGACAGCCGTCCGAAGGATTGAAGTTGTCGGTGAGCTCGCCCGCGATGCGATCGATGCCGATGCTCGAGGCACCGCCCTCGTCGAGCATCCTACGGGCAACCTCTGCGCCCGAGCCGGGAAGCGACGCCCGTACATTTGACCATTTGCGATAGGTCTTCTTGATGTACGCCTGCGTAGCAAGGCCCAGAGCAAGTGAGACGAGCACCAGAAGTATGTACGACGAGTTCAAGCCTGCGCCGTAACCGTAGCTGTAGTAACCATATGGCATGCGAGCCTCCAATCGAATCGTTTTGTAGGTCTTTTATACCCCTCAACAAATTCGGGTCATTCTAGTACAAGGATGGGACAACAACTCCGGGAGTCTCGAGCCGTCACGGTTATAGGATCTCAATCCTTCCGTCCTTGATAGTGAGCCCGAGCTGTCCGGCCAAGAGCAGCTCGAGCTGCCTGCCCGCCACCTCATGCCTCCAACCACGGCACAGTTTGGCGGTCTTCGACCCACAAAGAAGATCGTTGAGGTCGTCTTTATTTGCGATGACCTGCGGGGCGATGCCGGTTTTGTCGGCGACGACGCGAACCACGGCGCTCATGAGGTCGAGCGCGCCGTCCTTGTCGGACGAAGGCTTGAGGCGCTTGATGGCAGCAGGGCAATCAGAAGAAGGGCGGTCGATTCCTCGCTGAACAGCCGCCACGACCCCACGCGCGTCTTGCTCCGAGAGCTTGTCAAGACCTCGGATGCGGCGCAGGCGCGGAAGCGAGGTCGGCGTACGGTGACAGATCTCGACGATTACCTCATCTGACATGAGCCATTTTCGGGGAATGTCCCGTCCCGCTGCAGTCTCTTCCCTCCAAGAACAAACCTCCTGCGCAATGGCGAGCTGGCGCCTTGTGAGCGTGCTCGCGCGCTTCAGGCGCAGGTACGAGTCGCGGAAATCCTTGAGGATGCGCGAGGGGTCAGAAACCTCCTCCATCTCGGGCATGACCCAGGAAAGGCGGTTGGCCTCAATGAGGCGCTTGACCATGGTCTCGTAAATATCAAGCAGGTAGCGCACGTCGTCTTCGGCGTAAACGAGCTGCTCAGGATCAAGGGGTCGCTGCGACCAATCGGTCAGCGCCTCGGCCTTCGCGAGCTGGACGCCGCAGAAAGAGTCGACAAGGGGTCCATAGCCGATCTGCTGACGCAGGCCAAGGAACGCGGCGGCGATCTGGGTGTCGAAGACGTTGCGACAGATACAGCCCATACCGTCGTAGATAACTTCCAGGTCCTGCGAACAGGCGTGGAAGACCTTGACGACGTCGGGATCCTCGAAGATTGACGCAAGCGGAGCGAGGTCCTTTATGGCTATGGGGTCGATGGCGCCGATAGTTCCGCCGGCATTGACCTGGATAAGGCAGAGGCGGGGGTAATAGGTCTTCTCGCGGAGAAACTCGGTGTCGACGGCGATGACGCGGCATTTAGAGGCGCTCTCGCAAAAGGCCTCGAGCTCATCTTGGGTGGAAAGATACACGCAGGCTCGATTCTTATAGATATTTGAGTACCATTCAAAAGAGCGAAGAACGCGCTCTCGGGTAAACATCATACAGACAAATGCCCCGCCGCCGAGGAGGAAGACGTGCGCACCCTCATTGTTCATAACCCGAAGTCTGGCTTCGGCTCAGACGCCATCTACCAGTTTCAGCGCTCCATCATCCGCGAGGGCGACGAGTGCGTCTTCAGGCTGCTCTCCGCCGGAGTGGACGCCGCGGCGGCAGTGAAGGACGCGGCGGGGTTCGACGTCGTGGTTGTCTCCGGAGGCGACGGCACAGCCTCTTCAGTCCTCACGGCTCTCGCGGGAAGCAAAATTCCTGTCTGCGTATTCCCCTCGGGCACCGCCAATCTCTTCAACGCGAACCTGGGGAACACCCCCGAGCCCCAATCACTCGCGCGCGCATGCCGAGTCGGCAAAACAGCTGACGTGGACCTTGGGCTAATTTCCTGGGCGGGTCCCGATGGAAAGGCGAAAGAGCGAGGTTTCGTGCTCATGAGCGGAACGGGATACGACGCCCAGCTGATGCGGGCGGCACTTCCAAACAAAGAGCTCATGGGCCCAGCCGCGTACTACGCGGCAGCCATGGAGAACCCAAAGCCTGAAGCCATCGACTTCACCGTTACCGTTGACGGAACGGCGCATAAGTGTCGCGGCATCACTTGCCTCGTTGCCAACAACGCGACGATCCAAAACGAGATCCAGATCGTGCCCAACTGCCGTATGGATGACGGGCTTCTTGACGTCATCGTCGTCGAGATCTCGAACGCGGCGCAACTCATCCGACCGCTCTTCCTAGGGCTCGTGGACCGCGGAGGCAACAAGTTCGGCCGGCCACACATAAGGACGTTCAGCGGCAGGCACATAGTCGTCGAGACCAGCAAGCCGGTCCCGCTCGAGGTCGACGGAGAGACCGAGAACGCCATGGTTACCAGATACGAGGCAAGAGTCGAGCCGGGGGCCATGCGCGTGGTCGTAGACGCCATGAGCACCTATGGGAACAAATGCGATGCCCCAAACGGCTTCGAAGGCACTGAGGACGTCGCCTATCCTAGCAGGCGTTAAAGCATCGAAGATGTCGACCCACTTGAAACGGAGCCCGAATCGGCCCCTTTATCTGCAGGGCCGATTCAGGCGCCGTTCTCAAAGAGCGACCAGCGCCGTCAGGAAGAAAGGTCGGCCGGGAAGACGACCCCCATCTGGCGGCGAGCCTCATCCATCACGCGGAGCGTTCCGAGGGTGATCTCGCGGAAACGCGACAGGTCGCGCTTACCGCGAACGCCGTCGACGAACGCCTGAATCTCGCAAGACATGTCGTGCTCAGGCGGCGCCACGTCAATATGACGCCCTTCCCCGGTCTCTAAGCGGAAAAGCATTCCCTTGTCCTCATGGTCGTATACACGTAGGTTCTCGGGGCAAGACACCTGGTCCCAAACAAGCGTAGCGTCCTCACCCTGAACTTGGCAGGCGATCTTGTCATCAGAAACCTTTCCGAAAGTAAGGCTCACCGCCTTATCAGGGTAACCAAGCGCTATGACCCCTGAAAGGTCGATGACTCGGCAGGGGTCATCCTCGTCGCAGTAAGGGACATCCGCCGTGACACCGACGGCGCAGACACGCTCAGGCTCGCCAAAAAGGGCGATGGCCGGGGCGACGCAGTATACGCCGATATCCATGAGTGCACCCGCGGACATCGCGGGGTCGAAGATGTTGATCCTCTCCCCCGCCCTCAACTTGGCGACGCGTGAGGTCACCTTGGAGAACGAGAAATCGGCAAGCCTGACCTTGCCGATCCGCTCAACCTCGCATCCTATCCGCTCAAATGTGTTCACGTGCAGGTTGCGCATCGCCTCCATCGCAACGACGCCGGAGGCGTCGGCAGCAGCAAACACGTCCCCGGCCTCGCGAGCGTTGGAGGCGAAGGACTTCTCGACGAGCACATGCTTGCCTGCGCGCAAAAGCTCGATGGCTTGAGGGGCGTGCAGCGCATTGGGGCTCGAGATGTACACGGCGTCGATTTCGTCGCTCGACGCGAGAACGGAAAGGTCGTTGAAGGCTAGCGACGCACCATGGGCAAGAGAAAATTCGCGCGCCTTGTCCAGCGACCGGGAATAACAGCCGACGAGCTCGGAAGCGGGCACATCCTTGAGTGCGTTGACGAACTGCTCGCAGATGCCGCTCGTGCCGATGGTTGCAAAGCGGATAGCCTCCATGTTCTCCTCCGGGTCGGTTCGGGTTACTTTTATGAGTTGTCAACGATTTTATGACATGGCCTTTGCCATCCGCTGGGATAATAACGGGGATTAACTCAAGGAGGACCCAAAATGTATTCACTCAAAGGGCGCGTCCGTTACAGCGAGTGTGACGAGAACGGACGCCTTTCGCTTGTGGGAATGATCAATTACCTGCAGGACTGCTCGACATTTCACAGCGAGGAAGTCGCCGAGGGCCTCCGAGGCCTAGGCAAAGAAGGACTCGGTTGGATTCTCGCCGCATGGCGAATCGAAATCGACAGGCTGCCTGAGTTTGGCGAGAACATCGAGGTGAAGACATGGTCGTACGAGATGAAGAGCCTCCATGCGATGAGGAACTACGAGTTGTTCGACCAAGAAGGACGCTCCTGCGTGCGGGCCGAGTCCCAGTGGCTCCTCTACAGCTTCAAGGACAACAAGATCATCAGGATTCCTGAGTCACAGAAGGTCTATCTCGAGAATACCCCGAGGATTCCCATGCCGAGGATGGAGCGCAAACTCAAGGCCGAGGGCGAAGGGAGGCCTACTCACCCGATCGTTGTTGCAGAACAGCACCTTGACACCAATAAACACGTAAACAACGCCCAGTATGTCCTCATGGCCTTTGACGCCCTTGCAGAGGCGGGAATTGAGGCGCCCCTTGACACGCTAAGCGTCCAGTACCGAGATATGGCATACCTCGGAGACGTCATTGTGCCGACAATATACGAGTGCGAGAACGGAAAGACCGTCTCGCTCACCGACGGCAACGACGCCGTGTATGCCATCGTGAGATTCCAGGAAAGGAACGACCAGTGAGCACTGTGCACGTGGCGGCAGCCATCATCCAGAACGACCAGAAGCAGATTCTCGCGGCGAAGAGAAGCGATGTGGAGGCAGGCCCCGCATGGGAATTCCCCGGCGGAAAGATCGAAGCCGGAGAAACTGCCGAGGAGGCGCTGAGGCGAGAGATACAAGAAGAGCTTGGCTGCGGGCTTCAGCTCGTGCTTCCCTTCGACACGATCGAGGCGGACTATCCCGGTTTCCATCTTTCAATGGAGGCCTTCATATGCACACTGACGCCCAAAAGCACGCCTAGCCCAAAAGAGCACGCCGAGCTTAGATGGATCACCAAAGACGACATCACCTCCGTCGACTGGCTGCCGGCCGACCGCAAAGCCGCGACCAAGCTCGGAATGTTCTGGGATATGTTCTTCGAATCCGAGCACCTTTAAAGAAAACAGCGCCGCTTAAGGAGGCAGCCAGGTGAGCAAAGCTGATGACATCTTCTGCGCCATGTGCGCGGACATAATTGACAACGGCACAACGACCGAAGGACAGAAGGTCCGCCCGCGCTGGGAGGACGGGACGCCTGCGTACACCATCAAAAAATTTGGCGTGTGCAACCGCTACGACCTGCGCGAGGAATTTCCGGCCCTTACCCTGCGCCGCACCGCCCTCAAGTCGGCGATGGACGAGGTCCTATGGATTTACCAGAGAAAGTCCAACAACATCCATGATCTGAGCTCCCATATTTGGGACGAATGGGCGGATGAGGACGGTTCTATCGGCAAGGCCTACGGCTATCAAATCGGCGTGAAGTCGCACTACCCCCAGGGCGACCTCGACCAAATGGACAAGGTACTTCTCGACCTGCGCGAGACGCCGTATTCCCGGAGAATAATGACGAACACCTATGTGTTCTCCGACCTCTCCGAAATGAATCTGTACCCGTGCGCCTACTCGGTAACGTACAACGTGACCCAGGATCCAAACGAAGACCGCCCAACGCTCAATATGCTTCTTAACCAGAGAAGCCAAGACGTGCTGGCGGCTAATAACTGGAATGTCTGCCAGTACGCCATCCTGCTCATGATGGTCGCTCAGGTCAATAACATGATTCCAGGCGAGCTAGTTCACATGATCGCCGATGCGCACATCTACGACCGCCACGTCGACATCATCCGCGAACTCATCTCGAGGCCGCGTCATGCAGCCCCGAGGGTGAGTCTTAATCCAGAAGTCCGGGATTTCTACGCCTTCACAACCGATGACCTAATCGTAGAGGGCTACGAGCACGGCCCGCAGGTCAAAAACATCCCCATCGCCGTTTAAAGGAGGGCGACCATATGAACATGAGCTTAGTACTTCCGAATTTCCACGCAATCGTGGCCGTGTGCGACGACTGGGGCATCGGCAAAAACGGAGACATGCTCGTGCGCAACCGGGAGGATATGAGATCCTTCGTTCGACACACCAAAGGCCACACGGTGCTCATGGGGCGAAAAACCCTTGAGAGCTTCCCCGGAGCAAAGCCCTTGACGGATAGAAGAAACATTGTGGTGTCAAGGGACAAGAGCTACGCGCCTAAGGGCGTCGAGATGGCTCGGTCGATCGACGAGGGAATCGAACTTGCAGGCGAGGACGAAGTCTGGGTCATCGGGGGAGGCCAGGTTTACGAAGCCCTTCTCCCCCGCTGCTCTGAGGCAATCGTGACGAAAAACCACTGTCTGCGCGAGGCAGACACATTCTTCCCGAACCTCGATGAGGATCCCTCCTGGAATGTGGCAAAGATAGAGGACGGCGGCATGACGGCATCAGGAGTTCCATTCGAGTTCGTCACATACCGCAGGGCTTAAGCCTAGCTAAGGGCAGGCTTACTCCCCCGCAGCTTCCGCAAGGCCGCCAATCACGTTTGAGCCGCCATACAAGGCATTATAAAAGGTCTCGTTGCCCGCGGGGTTGAACACCCAAGCGCCGTCGTCGCCCTTATCAAGCGTGACGACGGCGTTTATCGTTGCCAGGTCGTCCTCGCGCAAATGCTGAAACAGATAGTCAAACAATCTATCAAGAAGGGCGACGCGGCCGTTCTTTGCATAAGCCGCCTGCGCTTCCTCGCTGCTCGCGAACGCCCTGTAGTCGGCTGCCGCAGCATCAGCAGCATTGGCAAGGCTCACATTGGAAACGGAAATGCTCACGTCGGCTGTCTTGCCGTCGTCATTCACGCGCACATCCCCGATGCTGTAGCTAAATCGTGCGAAGCATAACTTGTGAAATTCATCCACATCGACGCCATACGCCGAGAGTATTCCCGCGGTCTCGTCGTCGCCATAATCAGGCTTAGGCAACTCGGGCGAGCTCTCCTTGTCTTCAGCTTGAGCGACATACGACTCTAGATAAGGCTCGAGCGCACGGCTGACCCTTACACCTTCGGACTCGCAGCCGCACATGAATACACCGGCAATCACCGCAAGGCACAAGCCAAACAGGAGCAGAGAGCGACGCAGCATTGAAACTCCAATACAAAGAAAGAAGGACGGGCCAGGCAAAGCCCAACCCGTCCCATGGTAGCGCTTAAAGAAAAATGCTACTCGTAGTCGTTGGTGGCCTCAACGAAGCTCTTGAGCATCTCCTCGGAATCCTTACGGCCGCGGGCAAGCTCAGCGGCGGCGACGACGGGGACCCAATACATGATCTTCTGCTTGGGCATGTCAGCCTTCTCGGAATAGAGGTCGAGGTATAGCTCAGCCTGGTCAGCGTGGTACATCTTGAAGAGGATGTAGGTCATGGCCGCGTCGGCCTCGGGAAGGCCGCGGGTGACGTGTGCCCAGTCGCAGACATACGTCTGTCCGTCATCGCCGAGGATGACGTTGGACGGATTGAAGTCGCCGTGGCAAATGAACTTGTGACCAGTCATCTGGTCGGCGCGCATCTCAAGCTCGTAGCGAGACGTGGGGTCGATCTCTTTATCCTTATCGACCATCTGCTTGAACTTTGCGCGCTGCGAGTTCAAGAGACCAGGGGCGGAGGTGTTCTGAACCTCTACCTGCAGATCAACGAACTTCTCGAGGAGGGCGCGCATCTCGGCGTCGTCCTTGGCCTCATCCATCTTTTTGCGCAGCGTAGTGCCGGGGATGTACTCGGTGGAAAGCGCCCAGCCGCCATCAGCGGTCTGCGAGACCTCGAGGACCTTGGGCGCACGAACGCCAGCCTCGACGACGCGCGCGACATTGACCGCCTCGTTGAAGACGTCGGAAGCGGGCTTGGAAGGCACGAAGGCCTTCACCACGCGGTTGCCGTCCTGATAGACGACCTTCTCGTTACGCTCGACGAGCACAACCTTCTTGTCGGAGAGTTCCATTTTGTAACTGCCTCCTTGCGTGAGTGCCATGCCAATAATGCAATTCTAAGAGCGCAGTGCTGGAAAGAAGCCCCGGAGCCTACGAGCGCAGCACTCCGGGGCCTGAACGGTACTAGTCCTCGTAGGAGCTGGGCTCACGGTTGTAGTACGCGTCGAGGTAGAGCTCCTTGATCTCGGAGATCAGCGGGTAACGCGGGTTTGCGCCGGTGCACTGATCGTTGAAGGCGTTCTCGGACATCTCGTCGAGCGTGTCGAGGAAGTACTGCTCGTCGACGCCGAAGTCCTTGATGGTCGGCTTGACGCCAACGTAGGCCTTGAGGTCCTCGATCTTGGCGAGGAACTTCTCGAAGACCTCGGAGTCGTCCTTGCCGGTGACGCCGCAGAAGCGGGCAGCCTCGGCGTAACGCTGGAGGGTCTTCGGGTGATCGTACTGCGGGAAGGTGCCCATCTTGGTCGGGCGCTCAGCCGCGTTGTAGCGCATGACGCGGGTGAGGATGACGGCGTTGGCCCAGCCGTGCGGGATGTGGTGATAGGCACCGAGCTTGTGGGCCATCGAGTGGTTGACGCCCAGGAAAGCGTTGGCAAAGGCGATGCCCGCCATGCAGGAGGCGTTGGCCATATGGTCGCGGGCCTCGACATCGTTGGGGTTGTCGTAGGCGCGCGGCAGGTACTCGAAGACAAGCTTCATGGCGCGCAGGGCAAGGCCGTCGGTGTAGTCGGAAGCCATGACCGAGACGTAGGCCTCGAGGGCGTGCGTAAGAACGTCGACGCCGGAGGCGGAGGTGAGGCCCTTGGGCTGGGTCATCATGTTGTCGGTGTCGACGATGGCCATGTTGGGCATGAGTTCATAGTCGGCCAGCGGCCACTTGGTGCCGGTCTCGGCATCGGTGATGATGGAGAACGGGGTCACCTCGGAACCGGTGCCGGAAGAAGTCGGGATGGCGACGAAGAAGGCCTTGGTGCCGCTCTTCGGGTACTTGTAGACACGCTTGCGGATGTCCATGAAGTCCATGGCCATGTCCTCGAACTTCTCCTCCGGGTGCTCGAACATGGTCCACATGATCTTGCCGGCGTCCATAGCGGAGCCGCCGCCGATGGCGATGATGCAGTCGGGGTCGAAGGCGCGAAGCTGCTCGAGGCCCTTCAGGCAGTCCTGGAGCTTCGGGTCGGGCGAGATGGACCAGAAGGAGGTGTGGACGATGCCCTGCTCGTCGAGCGACTTCTCGATCTTCTTGGTGAAACCGGAGGTGTAGAGGAAGGAGTCGGTCACAATGAAGGCGCGCTTCTTGCCGTAGACCTCGCCGAGCTCCTGCAGAGCCACGGGCATGCAGCCCTTCTTGAAGAAAATCTTCTCCGGGGTACGGAACCAGAGCATGTTCTCACGCCTCTCCGCGACGGACTTGTAGTTGAGGAGGTGCTGCGGGCCGACGTTGCCCGAGACGGAGTTGCCGCCCCAGGAGCCGCAGCCGAGGGTGAGGGACGGCGCCATCTTGAAGTTGTAGAGATCGCCGATGCCGCCCTGGGAGGACGGGGTGTTGATGAGCACGCGGCAGGTCTTCATGGCCTCGTAGTGCTTCTGGATCTTCTCCTTCTCGTTAACGTTGACGTAGAGGGAGGAGGTGTGACCGTAGCCGCCGTCGGCGACCAGGCGCTCAGCCTTGGCGAGGGCCTCGTCGAAGGTCTTGGCCTTGTACATGCCGAGGACCGGGGAGAGCTTCTCGTGCGCCATGGCCTCGGAGGGCTCGACAGAGGTGGCCTCGCCGATCAAGATCTTGGTGGACTTGGGAACCTCGACGCCTGCGATCTGGGCGATCTTGTAGGCGGACTGGCCGACGATCTTTGCGTTGACGGAGCCGTTGATGATGACGGTCTCGCGGACGCGATCGAGCTCGGCACCCTTGAGGAAGTAGCAGCCACGGGCCTTGAACTCGGCCTTGACGGCATCGTAGACGTCGGCAAGGACGGTCACGGACTGCTCGGAGGCGCAGATCATACCGTTATCGAAGGTCTTCGAGTGGATGATCGAGTTGACGGCGAGCTTGATGTCGGCGGTCGAGTCGATGATGACCGGGGTGTTGCCGGGGCCGACGCCCAGGGCCGGGGTGCCGGAGGAGTAGGCGGCGTTGACCATGCCCGGGCCACCGGTGGCGAGGATGATGTCGGCGTCGCGCATGAGCTCGTTGGTGAGCTCGAGGGACGGGACGGAGATCCAGTCGATGATTCCCTTGGGGGCTCCGACGGCCTCAGCAGCCTCGCGCACGATGCGGGCGGCCTCGGCGGTGCAGGCCTTGGCGCGGGGGTGCGGCGAGATCAGGATGGCGTTGCGCGTCTTGAGCGCGATCAGGCACTTGAAGATCGCGGTTGAGGTAGGGTTGGTGGTCGGGATGACGGCGGCCACGATGCCCATGGGCTCGGCGACCTTCTTGTAGCCGAAAGCCGGATCGTCCTCGACGACGCCGCAGGTCTTCATGTCCTTGTACTTGTTGTAGATATACTCGGCGGCATAGTGGTTCTTGATGACCTTGTCCTCGACGACGCCCATGCCGGTCTCCTCCACGGCCATCTTGGCCAGGGGGATACGCTGCTTGTTCGCGGCCATGGCGGCCTCGTAGAAGATCTTGTCCACCTGCTCTTGGGTGAACGTCGCGAACTCGGCCTGCGCGGCGCGCATCTGCTTCAGGCGCTCCTGCAGCGCCTCGACGCTGTCGATGATGGTCTCGGTCTTCTTTGCCATGCTTCCTCCAATTTTCCTAGGCCGCTGGCCTGTGCCGGCGGTCGACAGAAGGTGATAGGACGGGCAGATCGGCGAACATCCCAAATTCGCCAATTTCAAGTATACGTTCGACAAGCGTGAGTGGCCTACTCGCGAGCGGCCTAAGCCAAGAATTGGTGCTAAAGCACAAAACGGACTGATTAGCTGGGATTATTCATTCCCAAGAAGCGCTCAAGCGCCATGACCTGTTCGGTAGACGGCGCATCGTCGGCATCGAACAAAAACCAATCGGAACCGGATGGGAACCTGACCCAGACCCAGGGACCGAAGCCCCCTCGTAGCGTGCACGAGGCCTTCGGATAATCGGGGTCCGAGGTCAGCCCGGGGTAGCGAACCTCAGCAACCGCAGGATGGCATCGGAGGTAATTAGCTACAACCTGAGCGGCATCGGAGCGAAGTCGCCACTCCCCCGCGGAGATTGATTCCTGCAAGCAAAGAAGGGCCCCGAGGTCGGGGCCCTTCCGTCCAACAGGCTTTAGAAGCTCGGCGGCCACCTAGCGTCGCTCGGCGATCTCGGCGACTACCTCGGCTATGAACTCATCGAGGTCCTTCTGCACGGTCTCGTTGGAGCGGTCGCGGACGGAGATGTTGCCGGCCTCGACCTCCTTCTCGCCGATGATGAGCATGTACGGGACGCGGTCGACGGAGCGGGCCTCGCGGATCTTGTAGCCGATCTTCTCGTCGCGGTCGTCGCAGACCACGCGGATGCCGGCCTCCTCGAGCTTGGCGCAGACCTCGTGGGCGTAGTCGCGGCTCTTCTCGGATACGGGGAGGGCCTTGACCTGGACCGGAGCGAGCCAAGTCGGGAACTTTCCGGCGTAATGCTCAATCAGGATGCCGATGAAGCGCTCGACGGAGCCGAAGCAAACACGGTGAAGCATAATCGGGCGCTTCTTGGAACCGTCGGCGTCGGTGTACTCCAGGTTGAAGTTGAGCGGCATCTGGAAGTCAAGCTGAACGGTACCGCACTGCCAGGTGCGGCCGAGAGAGTCCTCGAGGTGGAAATCGATCTTGGGCCCGTAGAAGGCGCCGTCGCCCTCGTTGACCTCGTACTCCATGTTGAGCTTCTGAAGGGCGCACTTGAGGCCCTCCTCAGCGCGAGCCCAATCCTCGTCGGAACCCATGGAGTCGTCGGGGCGCGTTGAGAGCTCGACGTGATACTTGAAGCCGAACTTCTGGTACACGGAGTCGATGAGGTTCACGACGCCGATGATCTCGTCGGTGAGCTGGTCGGGGCGAACAAAGAGGTGGGCGTCGTCCTGGTTGAAGCAGCGGACGCGGAACAGGCCGTGAAGGGCGCCGCGGAGCTCGTGGCGGTGCACGAGCCCGATTTCGCCGGCACGGATAGGCAGGTCACGGTAAGAGTGCGGCTTAGCGGCGTATACGAGAACCCCGCCCGGGCAGTTCATCGGCTTGATGCAGTACTCCTCGTCGTCGATCATCGTGGAGTACATGTTGTCCTTATAGTGGTCCCAGTGGCCGGAGGTCTTCCACAGCTGCTTGTTCATGATGAGCGGCGTGGAGATCTCGACGTAGCCGGCCTTGTGGTGGATCTCGCGCCAGTAGTCGAGCAGCGCGTTCTTGAGAATCATGCCGTTCGGGAGGAAGAACGGGAAGCCGGGAGCCTCGTCGCGCATCATAAAGAGATTCATCTCGGCGCCGATCTTGCGGTGGTCGCGCTTCTTTGCCTCCTCGATCATGCGCAGGTGCTCATCGAGCTCCTCCTTGGTGGCGAAGGCGACGCCGTTGATGCGCGTGAGCATCTTGTTGTTCTTATCGTTCTTCCAGTAAGCGCCGGAGACGCCGGTGAGCTTGAAAGCCTTGAGCGCCTTGGTGTAGCAGACGTGGGGGCCGACGCACATGTCGATGTAGTCGCCCTGCTGGTAGAACGTGATACGGGCATCCTCAGCGAGGTCGCCGATGTGCTCGACCTTGTACTTCTCGCCGCGCTCCTCCATGAGCTTGACAGCCTCGGCGCGCGGGAGCTCGAAGACGGAGAACTTGAGGTTCTCCTTGGCGATCTTCTTCATCTCCGCCTCGATGGCGGGAAGGTCGTCCTCGCCGATTTTCTTTTCGCCAAGGTCCACGTCATAGTAGAAACCGTTGTCGGTGGCGGGGCCATAGGCGAAGTCGGCCTCGGGATACAGACGCTTGATGGCCTGGGCCATGACGTGGGCGGCGGAGTGGCGGACAACGTGGGTGACCTCATCTGCCGGGCACTCGACGACGGAACCGTCATTGTTCAGGATCTTCATGAGAACCTCTTCCTGCGCATAATTTGGCGCTCAAACAGCAACTTTGGAAACAAAAAGAGCCCGCGCCGCATGCGGCCGCGAGCCTCGAACGGCGCCTGCCACGCGACACAAAGCCGCTTTGAAGGGGCAGACGCCTACATAGTCTGAGTTAGAGCGCGAAGCGCGCGCATTCGTAGCATTTGGAAAAACCTTCCGAGCGATTGCACTGTTAATGGTTTACCACAAACGAACAGTATGAAAAAGCCCCTCGTAAAAACGAGGGGCAGACGAAACAGAATTCTAGCATCGCCTACTGGATACGGGTGCGGCAGTACGGGCACACTTTCCAGTCCGCGTTAAGCGGGCGGTGGCAGGTCGGGCAGACGTTACGCACCTGGGTGTTGCAAATGGGGCAAACGACAAAATCGCGGTCAATCGGCGAGCCGCACTTAGGGCAAATGCCGTAGTGGGAGAGCTGGTGCTCTCGAAGGGCGATGTCGAGGTCCTGCTCCTCGCGGTCGATGAGGTAGGAGCTCGGGCGCAAGATCACATAGGCAAGAAGACCAACGATGGGGATGACGGAGATGACGGCCCACATCCACCAAGGCTCGGCACCGCGGCGCTGTGCGTCTCGAATGACATACACAATCGAGAGGATATAGAGCATGACGACACATACGACCATCAGGTAGAGGACCATGCGGACCTCAGGAGTAAGAATCTGGTCGATAAGTTCCTGCATATTCGTTGACCCTTCTAGGAGTTCACATTCAATCGGTGCGAGGCAAACGCCGGCGCACAGACGGATAGATTGTAGCAGAGGCTAGGCGAACGAAGCCGCGACCTCGCCGGCAAGCGTAATTGAGCCGCACGCAACACACGATTCTCCACAAAGGCCGGACAATGCACCGGCAACGGTCGGATACTCCCCCACGACCTCGCAGCCCGCGGCGTCGAAGAGCTCGGAGAGCTCGTGGGCGCAAAGAGCACGGGGCGAAGACGTCTGCGTCACGGCAACGTGGGCGAACTCAGCAGCCAGCAGGTCCACGATGCCCCGGACGTCCTTATCCTTCAAGACGGCGCAAAGGAGTGTCGGGCGCGCATCCTTTACGGGCGCGACGGCACGCACGGCCGCGAGGAAAGCCTCCACGCTCTGAGGGTTGTGGCAGGCGTCGATGAGAAGCAGCGGGTCTGCTCGAAGCAACTGGAAGCGGCCGGGTGTTGGGCACTGGACAACGGAGGTAAACAGCGCGTCGGGCTCGAGCGCGCGGCCCAAGTACTCCTCGGCGATGCAAACGCCGCACGCGATGTTGGCGGCCTGGTAAGAGGGCTTCAAAGCGGCGAGCTCGGCATACGTCGCGCGGGGAGTATGCACATCGAGCTCGAGCGGGCCGCCCAGGCGAACCGGGTGCTTGGTTATGACATAGCTCGCTGAAGGGAGATCGGCGTGCACGCGAACCTCGCAGGGAAACATCTCTCCGGCAGCGTCGGAAGCGTCCTCGGGACGAAGAAGAACCGGCTCAACGCCGACCTCGCGGCACCGGGACAAGATCACGTCCTCGACCGAGCCGGGGGTCGCGGTACCGACGCCGAGCACGCAGCGCTGGCCCGCCTTGATAACGGCCGCCTTCTCGCCGGCGATCTCCTCGAGCGTGTCCCCCAGGATGTGGCAGTGGTCGAGCCCGATCCCGGTAACACACGTGACGACGGGATGCGTCGCGGTCGTGGCGTCCCAGCGACCGCCGAGGCCGACCTCGAGCACGGCAACGTCGATCTCCGCCTCTGCGAACACGACGAGGGCAGCCACGGTAAGAAGGTCGAACTCGGTAACCCTATACGGCTTTTGGCCGGCAGCGGAACGGCGAGCGTTCACGCGGCGGCCGGACTCGGCGGCAACGGAAATTCCGCGCGCGAAGGCCTCGCGGTCGACAGGCTTGCCCGAAACCTCCATACGCTCGCGCATCTCCACGAGTTCGGGGGACGTGTAGAGCGCGCACTTCTTGCCTTGGCCGGATAGAATAGCCGCGGTGAAGCGCGAAGTTGAGGTCTTTCCGTTGGTGCCCGCGATCTGGATGACGTCGAAGGCGGAGTCGGGACGCCCAAGCTCGTTGAGCATCTCGACGACGGTCTCGAGCAACGGATCGTCGGTATTGCCAAAGAACCCACAGTCGTGGGCCATGGCGGAGGCTTCGTCATATGTAAGCAGAGGGAATTCAAACGGGACCTGGTACATGCACATACCTCTCCGACGACCCGCGCGCAGGTCGCCATTATTAGGGTGTTTGCAGAGGGTAGACGCCGGTTCAGGCAGGCCGGCGCGCCATGCGCGCCGAGGCTACTTGCCGATAAGGCGCATGGCCTCCTGGCGCGTCTTGCTGTCCCTCAAGGCGCCGCGAACAGCCGAGGTGGCGGTGATGGCCCCAGCGGCGCGGACGCCGCGCATGGTCATGCAGGTGTGCTCGGCCTCGAGTACGACGAGCACGCCCAACGGGTCAAGCTCGCGAACAAGCGCGTCGGCTATCTGCGCCGTGAGGCGCTCCTGCAGCTGCGGGCGCCGGGCATAGCCGTTTACGCAGCGCGAGATTTTAGAAAGGCCCGTCACGCGGCCGTCGCGAGGGATGTAGCACACATGGGCACGCCCAACGAAGGGCAAGAGATGATGCTCGCACATGGAGGAGAACGGGATGTCGCGGACAACGACCATCTCCTCGTTTCCGTCCTCATGGAACTGCTTGCGCAGGTGTGAACCCGGATCTTCGGAAAGGCCCCCGAAAATCTCCTCGCACGCCCGAGCCACGCGATCCGGGGTGCCCTGCAGGCCCTCGCGGTCAGGGTCCTCGCCGATTCCGATCAAAAGCTCCCTAACGGCCGCCTCGATCCTTGGCTTGTCAATGCTCATGCTAGGGTCCTTTCAGCCGCCTCAACGACATGCTTCGCGAGTACGGCGGTGGTTACGGAACCGACCCCTCGGGGGACCGGGGAAATCTTTGATACGACAGGCTCGACTGCGTCGAAGTCAACATCGCCGACCAGGCGCTGGTTCTCTTCGTCCCAATTTATGCCGACGTCGATGATCGTCTGGCCGTCACGGGCACAGTCCAGGCCTACGGTCTTCGCGTGGCCTGCCGCGGCGACGATCACGTCGCAATCGCGGCACACGGCAGCAAGGTCCGCGGTGTGTGTATGGCACGTGGTAACGGTGGCGTTTCTAGAGCAAAGAAGCGCGGCGACGGGCTTGCCGATAACGAGCGAGCGCCCGATCACCGCAACGTCGGCACCGTCGAGGGCAATGCCGTAGAAGTCGAGAAGCGCAAGGACGGCCTCGGCAGTGCACGGGGCAAAGCCACGAGAAACACCGGCGAGGACCCCGAATAGAGAGCCGCTCGTCAGGCAGTCGACGTCCTTGGCGGGGTCGAGCGCCTCGCATACAGCCGCTTGGTCGATATGGGCGGGCAAAGGCCTGAACATAAGGACGCCGTGAACATCCCGGCGCGCGTTAAGCTGTTTGATTTGGGAAATAAGGGCCTGGGTATCGACGTCGCCTTCTTCAAAATGCAGGATCTCGGTCTCGATGCCCAGAGCTTCACAGCGCTTGAGCGCGCCGCGCTCGTAGGAAAGGTCGTCCTCGCGTGCCCCCACACGCACGATTGCGAGCTTAGGGACAATATCGGCCTCCTTAAGGGAAGCCACGCGGCCAAGTAGTTCTTGGTTGATCGATTGAGCGACAGGCAGGCCCAAGAGCAGCTCGGCCAAAACTAGGCCTCCTTCTTAATCGTTTTCAGAACACGAGCGAGCACGTTTTCATATACAGGCTCGGCTCGCCCAAGAAGCGCTTCGGCCCGCCCTTCGAGCTCGGCGGATCGAGAGCGATCCGTCATCGACAGCGTGTTGACGAGCACGTTGAGCCGCGCGCAGCGAAGCGCGGACATCGCGAGCTCGCAGGCGCAGTAGACGTCTGCCTGCAGCAGCATAGAGCCCTTGAAGGAAAGCTCCTCGAACGCATCCAGGGCTTGTGCGCACGCCGCCATAGTGCGCAGCGGCGCAACGGCGGCCGCGCCGAGCGCGCGGTTGACGGCGCCCGCCCTTGCGGGGTCGTCCTTCCCCAGCGCGTAAGCCTCCGAGACGAGCGAGTAGGCCGAAGCATCCTCATCGACAAGCGCCTGGAGCTCCTGACCAAGCCTGGTAAGCGAGGACATGGCAGCCCTCACGTCATCTTCGAACTGCTCGTAGCGCTTCTTTCCAACGGTATATTCGCAGACCATGTGGCCCAGCGAGGCGGAGAGGGCTCCAACAAGGGCGGATGCTCCCCCGCCCCCCGGCGCTGGGCTTCTGGAGCCGAGGGCGTCGAGAAACCCAGTGCAGCTAAGGCTAAGCAAACTTTGATCCATACGGCTCCTAGAACAAACCGATGATTCGACCGTCGGCAGTGACGTCGATATTCTCGGCGGCCGGGACCTTGGGCAGCCCGGGCATCGTCATGATGTCGCCGGTGAGGGCGACGATGAAGCCGGCGCCCGCAGAGACTTTGAGGTTGCGGACCGTGATCGTGAAGCCCTCGGGAGCCCCAAGCTTGGACTGGTCGTCGCTGAAGGAGTACTGGGTCTTTGCCATGCAGATGGGCAGGCCGCCGAAGCCCTGTTCCTCAAGCTGCTTAAGTTGCTTTTTCGCGGCCGTGGTGTACTCAACGCCGTCGGCATGATAGACCTTCGTCGCGATGGCGGAGACCTTCTCCTCGATGGAATCCTCGAGATCGTAGGCAAAGCGGAAATCATTGGGCTGGTCGCAAAGGCGCACGACCTCCTCGGCGAGCGCGCGGCCGCCCTCGCCGCCCTTGGCCCAAACCTCAGAAAGCGCGACGTTAACGCCAAGCTTGTTGCACTCATCCTCGACGAGCTTGAGCTCGGCGTCGGTGTCGGTCGGGAAGGCGTTGATGGCGACGACCACGGGAAGGCCAAAGACATCCTTGATGTTGGAGACGTGGCGGAGGAGATTGGGGAGGCCCGCGCGGACAGCATCGAGGTTCTCCGCCTTAAGCTCGGATTTCGGCACGCCGCCGTTGTACTTGAGGGCCCGAACCGTCGCAACAAGGACGACGGCATCGGGATGAAGGCCGGCATAGCGGCTCTTGATGTCGAGGAACTTCTCAGCGCCGAGGTCAGCCCCGAAGCCTGCCTCGGTGACCACATAATCTGCGAGCTTAAGCGCCGTGGTGGTGGCCTCAACGGAGTTGCAGCCGTGGGCGATGTTGGCGAACGGGCCGCCATGGACGAAGGCCGGGTTGTTCTCAAGCGTCTGGACGAGGTTCGGCTTGATAGCGTCCTTGAGCAGGGCCGTCATGGCGCCTTCCGCCTTGATGTCGTGAACCGTGACAGGACGGCGATCATAGGTGTAGGCGATCACCATGCGGCCGAGCCTGGCCTTAAGGTCCATGAGATCGGTGGCAAGGCAGAAAACGGCCATGACCTCGGAGGCAACGGTGATGTCGAAGCCGTCCTGGCGCGGCATTCCGTCGGCGATGCCGCCAAGACCATCGACGATGTTTCTGAGCTGGCGGTCGTTCATGTCGACGCAGCGCTTCCAGACAACACGGCGTGGGTCAATCCCAAGCGCATTGCCCTGCTTGATGTGGTTGTCAAGCATGGCGGCGCAGAGGTTGTTTGCGGCGCCGATGGCATGGAAGTCCCCGGTAAAATGAAGATTGATGTCCTCCATGGGGACGACCTGGGCGTATCCACCGCCCGCTGCTCCGCCCTTGACGCCAAACACCGGGCCGAGCGACGGCTCGCGCAGGCAAAGCAGGGAGTTCTTCCCCATGGCGCACAGGGCGTCCTGCAGTCCGACCGACGTCGTCGTCTTTCCCTCGCCCGCAGGAGTGGGGTTGATGGCCGTCACGAGGACGAGCTTTCCCTTCATCGGGGCGTCCGAAAACGCATGGATATCCACCTTGGCCTTGTGGTTTCCGTAAAGCTCGAGCTGCTCGGGCTCAAGGCCGGCCCTCTTTGCCACATCGGCAATGGGGAGCATCTTCGCTTCCTGTGCGATCTCGATATCTGACTTTGCCATCCTCAAGGTTTCCTTTCGCTTTTTGGCCGCGTTGAGGACCAATGGTTACCGATGCTCGGGACGAACTGACCGTTTAACCATTATGCGCATCCTACGTGCCAAAATCTCCACCGAATCAGACAGTACACTTAATCGAAGCAATCGAACCGAAGGTATACTTCAAGCTCGGCAATAGGCGCGAATACCCATGCGAGGAATTAATGAAAACTGAGACGACCAAAGACCGCCTGAGGCTCATTCTCGGGGAAGAAGGGCTCGGACGCCTTGAGCGCGCGACCGTCATGGTCATTGGGCTAGGGGGCGTGGGCTCGAACTGCGCCGAGGCCTTGGCGCGAGGCGGAGTCGGCAACCTCGTGCTGCTCGATCGCGACGTAGTCGCGCCGTCGAACGTGAATCGGCAGGCCATAGCGTATACGAGCACCATTGGAAGACCCAAATCAGACGTTATGCAAAAGATGGTCCTCGACATCAACCCCGAGGCGAATGTGGTCTCTATCCAAGCCTTCCTTGAAAAGGACCGCGTTGGGGAACAGCTCGGAGAGCTTCCCCGACCGGACTACGTGGTCGACGCGATCGACACGGTAGCCCAGAAGCTGCAGCTCGCGTCGTGGTGCCAGGAGCTTGGAATCCCCGAGGTCAGCGCCATGGGCGGTGGAAACAAGCTCGACCCTACGCGCTTTCGATTCTCCCCCATCGAAAAGACTGTCAACTGTCCGCTCGCGCGCGTCATGCGAAAGGAATGCAGGAAACGCGGCATCAAGGGACTCGAGGTGCTCTACTCCGACGAGCAGCCGGTAAAGATGGATGCCATTTCGGATGAGCAGTGGAGGGAGTCCGGCTCGCTGCTCGGTACCATGAGCTATATCCCGCCAATTATGGGGCAGATGATCGCCGGCCGCGTTATTCGCGGTCTTTTGGGCTGGGAGTAAACGACGGAGATGGCTGCCGTGCCCCCGGCCTTTCTCGCAAAGCTACGTTCGGCAAAGGGCGCCTCACGAAAGAGCTTTGCGGCGAATGGCCGGGGCACAGCAGCCATCGCGGTTGACCCGCACAGCCCAAAAGGACGCTCGACGGCGGGCAATGATTCTTTTTTGCTCGGATAAAAAAGAGCGATGTCCCCTGAGCTCCAAAGGTAGCTCAGGGGACATCGCTTTAGAACAAAGAACTACTGGAAGTCGGCGATCTGAGACTTGAGTTGGTCGATGGTGGCGGTAAGCTCGGCCGCCTGAGCGCGCTTCTTCTCGATGACGGCGGGCGCAGCCTTGGCGACGAAGCCCTCGTTCGAGAGAGTGCGCTCGACGCCGGAGAGCTCCTTCTGGGCCTTCTCGAGCTCCTTCTTGAGGCGGGCAACTTCGGCGGCGAGGTCGACGAGGCCGCCGAGGTCGACGAAAATCTCGAGCGAGCCGTCGGCCACAGAGACCGCGCCTTCGGGCTTCGCGGCGCCAACGCCGGCGACGAAATCGCTCACGCGGCCAACCGAGCGTATGAACCCGGCCTGAGACTCAAGAACCGCCGAGTCGGCCTCGGATGCGCGGACGGAGACGGCGAGCTCGGCCTTGGGAGACAGGCGATAGCGGGCGCGTGTGGAGCGGACGCTCGAGATCACGCGCTTAGCGAGCTCGAAATCGCTCTCCGCCTTCTGGTTGACGAAGCGGGACAGCTCCTCGGGCTCAGGCCACTTGGCGACCATGAGGAACTGGGCGTCATGGGCATCGAGACCCGAGGCGGGAAGCGCGTCCCAAACGCTCTCGGTGACGAAGGGCATGACCGGGTGAAGCAGGCGCATCGACACATCGAGGACGTACACGAGGTTGCGCTGTACCTGGAGCTTCTCGTCGGCGGAGCCGTCGAGCAAGCGGCCCTTGCACAGCTCGATGTACCAGTCGCAGACATCGCCCCAGAAGAAGCCCTGGATGTCGCGGGCGTAGTCGCCGAAGTTATAGGTCTCGAGTTGCTCGGTGGCCTCGTCGACGGCACGGGCAAGACGCGAGAGCATCCAGGCGTCCTCGGCCGTCTCGGCCTTGGGCGCGCCGGGGGTATAGCCGTCAAGATTCATCTGGACGAATCGGCTCGCGTTCCAGATCTTGGTCACGAAGCCGCGTGCCTGCTCGGTGCGGGGACTGTCGATGAGCTCCTTGGTCTTCTTGTCGATGTTGGCGTCGAACTTGACGTCCTGGTTGTTGGTGATGAGCGTGAGCAGGTTGTAGCGCATGGCATCGGCGCCGTACTTGTCCATAAGCGCCATGGGGTCGACGCCGTTGCCCTTGGACTTGGACATGCGGCTGCCGTCCTTAGCAAGGATGGTGGCGTAGATGTAGACGTCGTGGAACGGAATCTCGTCCGTGAAGTACAGGGAGCTCATGATCATGCGGGCAACCCACAGCGCGATGATGTCGCGAGCGGTGACGAGGACCTTCGTGGGGTGATGCTCGGCGAGCTCGGTAGTGTCATCGGGCCAGCCCTGCGTGGCGAAGGTCCACAGCTGGCTCGAGAACCAGGTGTCGAGAACGTCCTCGTCCTGGTGGATGTGGTGCCCGCCGCACTTCGGGCACACGTCAGTGTCCTCCATGAGGGCGTCTTCCCACCCGCAGTCCTCGCAGTAGAACACGGGGATGCGGTGACCCCACCAGAGCTGGCGAGAAATGCACCAGTCCTTGAGGTTGTCCATCCAGGTAAGGTAGGTATCGGTCCAGCGAGCAGGGTGGAACTTGATCTGTCCGTCGCGAACGACCTGGGTGGCACGCTCCTTGAGCTTGTCGACCGCGACGAACCACTGTTCGGAAAGCCAAGGCTCGAGGGCGGAGTCGCAGCGGTAGCAGTGCATGACGGAGTGGTCGAGATCCTCGATGTGGTCAAGAAGGCCGTGCTCCTCGAACCAGGCGACGATGGCCTCGCGGGCCTCATCGCGGTTCATGCCCGAGAACTCGCCGTAGCCGTCGACGACGACCGCGTGCTCGTCGAAGATGTTGATCTGGGGAAGGTCGTGGGTCTGGCCCATGGCGTAGTCGTTGGGGTCGTGAGCGGGCGTGACCTTGACGAAACCGGTGCCGAAATTGGCGTCGACGTGCCAATCGGAGAAGATCGGAATCTCGCGGTTGACAATGGGCAGCATGACCTTGGCACCCACGAGCTTGGCCTTCTCGGGGTCCGAGGGGCTCACGGCGATGCCGGTGTCGCCCAGCATGGTCTCAGGGCGCGTCGTCGCCACGGTTACGTACTCAACGCCGTCGACGGGCTCGACGAGCGGGTAACGGAGGAACCACAGGTGGCCCTTCTCGTCGTGGTACTCGGCCTCGTCGTCGGAAATCGCCGTGCAGCAGTTGGGGCACCAGTTGACGATGCGCTTGCCGCGATAGATAAGCCCATCATGATACCAGTCGCAGAAAACGCGGCGCACGGCGCGGTTGAACTCGGGGCTCATCGTGAACTTCTCGTCGGAGAAATCGACCGAGCAGCCCATGCGCTTGATCTGGCTGACGATGGTGCCGCCGTACTCATGGGTCCAGTCCCAGCAGGCATCGAGGAACTTCTCGCGGCCGATCTGGAGGCGAGAGATGCCCTCGCTCTTGAGCTTCTTGTCCACCTTGGTCTGGGTGGCGATGCCGGCGTGGTCGGTGCCGAGGATCCACCGCGTCGAGCGGCCGCGCATGCGGTTATAGCGAACGAAGGTGTCCTGGATGGAGTCGTCCATGGCATGACCCATGTGCAGGATGCCCGTGACGTTGGGCGGGGGAATGACGACGGTGCAGTCGCCAACTCCCTTGTTGCGCTGATAGCAACCGGCGTCGATCCATTTCTGGATAAGCTCAGGCTCCTTGGATTGAGGGTCGTAGTTCTTGGGCATCTCTTCCACGGTGTATCTCCTTGCGTTGCGCCTCGTGGGCAAACAGCATCAAATGCAGGTATAACAAACCTAAAGAATAGCACGTGGAAGGAAGTGTTTCTGAAGACATGGGGAACTTAAGCCTCTTTGACGCCCATGCGCACCTCAATTGGTTTGAGGATCCTGCGGAAGCTGCGGCGCGCTCGCAAGAGCTCGGCGTATCCGCGCTCTGCTGCACGGTCTCGCCGGAGGAATATAAACAGGCGCGTGCGCTTCTTTCCAAATGCCCGAACGTTCGCGTCGCGGCTGGCCTCCACCCATGGTTTGTGGACGAAGCCACCGACGCAGACGATGCTTCCGAGGCCGTCGGCCGCTCGGCATGGGTCGGAGAGGTGGGCCTTGATTTCGAGCCAAAGCATGCATATGCCAAGAAAGACCAGCTTCGCGTCTTCGAGGCGATCTGCGAGGCCTGCTCGGATGGCGGGAAAACCCTCTCGCTTCACTCGGTCAGGTCCGCCGGAGCCGTCCTGGACGTTCTGGAAAAGACTGGAGCCATTGACACCTGCCGCTGCGTCTTTCATTGGTTCTCAGGCACCTCGGAGGAGCTAGCGCGGGCAAAAGCGGCGGGCTGCTGGTTCTCGGTCGGCGAGCGCATGCTCGGCACGCGCAGGGGCCGCGAATACGCCCGGCAGATTCCGACGAGCAAGCTGCTGCTCGAGACGGACCTGCCGGAGGCGAAAAATGACGGCTCGCCTGCGACAACCATCGCAGAATCGCTGTCAAGAGCCGCCGAGGCACTCATGTCGATAAAAAAGGACTGGGAGCCGAGCCGGGCGCGGCTCTTCTAGGTCTGCCCTCTTGGCGAAGGTGACCGAAACGCAAGGCGTAGGTTCACGGGGCAATGGTAAAGTTAACTTCACCGAATCAGTACACCATCGGAACAAAGGGTCTAGATCTTGATCAAGCATCTGAGAATACCGCTGCGCAAAACGGAGGAATACCAGAGCTCGCCCTTATCCAGAACAATGCTGGCCACGTCGTCCACGGGCCTTGACCTGCCGCTGAACGATGTTGTAATCGTATTCGCCTGCAGCGAGAACTTCGTGCCGTACCTCTCGGTCGCCATTCAGTCCATCGTGGACAACGCGAGCGAGAATCGTCGCTACGACATCATCGTGCTCACGAGGGACCTTTCCCCCAACAGCATGGTCACCCTCACGCGCCAAACCAAAAACGCCAACGTTGGCATCGGTTTTCTGGACGTCGACGCGGCCTTGGGCGACATCGAGCTCCCCCACCACGGTCATTTTCGCCCCGAGACGTACTACCGTCTCCTCGCGCCCCAGCTTCTTCCCAATGTCAACAAGGCGATCTACCTTGACTCGGACCTCATCGTCGATTCGGACATCGCCGAACTCTACGACTACGACATCCAAGGATTTAAGCTCGGGGCGACCCGCGACGCAGACACCCTCGGCCAAATCGATGGATACGACGCGACTGTTGGGCCGTACCTCCACGACGAGCTCGGAATGGACGACCCGCACGATTATTTCCAAGCAGGCGTACTTCTTATGAATCTCGCCGAGCTAAGGCGCACCGTGACCGCCCAGGAGTTCTTGTCCATAAGCACCGAGCGCATGTGGCGCTGGCTCGATCAGGACGTGCTGAACAAGGTGGTAAACGGCGAGTACGTGCGCATTCCCATGAAGTGGAACTACCTCATGGATTGGCAGCATTTGCGCCGAACGCACATCGTTTCCAACGCCGCCCCCGACGTTCGCGAAGAGTACGACGAGGCCAGAAAGGACGCCAGAATCATTCACTTCGCGGGTCCCGATAATCGCCCTTGGCTCTATCCCGACGCCGACGGCGCGGACCTGTTCTGGCGCTATGCCCAGCGCTCGCCCTATCTTGAGGAGATTCGAGCCCAGCTCGAGGACTCGCGCGCCACGGCCAAGGGACTTGCGAAGCGGCTGCAGGTCATCGCCCTTTACAAAGGCATCATGCCGGCCTTCGACAAGACCTGTCCCGGCGGCTCCAAGCGTCGCGAGGCAATCATCAAGACCTACAACGCGCTAGGTGGAAGCAACCTTTGATCTTCGGCAACCAACGAATAACGAGAGCGGCCCCGTTCCCGAATCGGGAACGGGGCCGCAGCTTTAGCAGGTCTTCAAATAGCCCGCACAAGCAAAAGTCGCAGAAGGAAGCCTAGTGCTTCTTGCGGATAATCGTGGGCTGCTGGCCCCCGCCCACGGAGTCCTTGGTCACGACAACGCGCGTGACGTCGAGATCGGAGGGCACGTCGAACATCGTGTCCTGCAGCGTCGACTCGCAGATGGCGCGAAGGCCGCGTGCTCCGGTCTTTCTCGCCAACGCCTGCTTGGCAATCTCTCGCAGCGCGTCCTCTTCGAAATCGAGGTCGACGCCTTCGATCTCAAAAATACGTTTGTACTGCTTGACCAGCGCGTTCTTGGGCTCCACAAGAATCTTCACGAGGTCATCCTCGGTAAGCTCCCTCGTCGTGGTGATCACAGGGAGTCGCCCGACGAACTCAGGGATCATTCCGAACTTGTGGAGGTCTTGGGGCATGACGTCGCTCATTAGGTCGACATCGTGCTCGTCGACCCTCTTTGCCACGTCGGAGTTGAAGCCAATGCCCTTCTTGCCAATTCGATCCGCGACAATCTTGTCGAGTCCGACAAAGGCGCCGCCGCAAATGAACAGGATGTTCGTGGTGTCAATCTTGATGAGTTCCTGCTGAGGATGCTTACGGCCGCCCTGGGGAGGAACGCTGGCGATCGTACCCTCGAGAATCTTGAGCAGGGACTGCTGGACGCCTTCGCCCGAGACGTCTCGGGTGATAGAGAGGTTCTCGGCCTTGCAGGCGATCTTGTCGATCTCGTCAATGTAGACGATGCCGACCTGCGCGCGCTCGACGTCGCCGTCGGCAGCGGTGATCAGCTTCAGCAGGATGTTCTCAACATCCTCGCCTACGTAGCCGGACTCGGTAAGCGAGGTGGCGTCGGCAATGGCGAAGGGGACCTCGAGAAAGCGGGCAAGGGTCTGGGCAAGGAGGGTCTTGCCGGTACCGGTGGGGCCCAAAAGCAGAATGTTGCTCTTTGCGATCTCGACGTCCTCATCGGAGTCGTCGACCTCGGAGTTGCCCGAGAGAATGCGGCGATAGTGGTTATAGACGGCGACCGACATCGCGCGCTTGGCGCTCTCCTGGCCCATTACGTACTGAGACAGCTCGTCGTAGATCTCGTGCGGGGTTGGCACGTCACTCATCGGCAGACCGGCGGCCGCCTCGAAGCCCTCGTCGCCCGTGGGGGCGTCCTCGCCAATCATGTCGAGGCAAGCCTGGACGCACTCGTCGCATATGCACACGCCGTTCTGCCCGGCAATGAGCTTGTTCACCTGGGAACGGGTCTTGTGGCAGAAGGAGCAGCGTATCTCATCGTCTGGACCGCCGAAACCGGGCGTCCCGAACCCGCCGGGAAAACCGTAGCCGTTGTTATATCCGTCGTTATTCGAGGGCATCAGCTACTCCTGGGTTGCAGGGTCGTTGCGCGACGCGATGACCTTGTCGACAAGGCCGTACTCACAGGCCTCGGCGGCGCGCATGTAGTTGTCACGCTCGGTGTCGGCGTTGATGCGCTCGATAGGCTGGCCGGTGGCGTCGGCGAGCATCTGGTTGAGCTTCTCGCGAATCCAACGGGTCTCGTCGGCGACGATCTGGATATCGGTCTGCTGACCGGAGACGCCCGAGCTCGGCTGGTGGATGAGCACCATGGAGTTGGGCAGAGAAAGGCGCTTGCCCTTGGCGCCGCACGCAAGAATCGCGGCGCCCATGGAAGCGGCCATGCCCACGCAAATGGTGGAGACATCGGGCTTGATGAAGTTCATCGTGTCGATGATGCCAAGACCGGCGTAGACGTCGCCTCCCGGAGAGTTGATGTAGAGGGAGATGTCCTTATCAGGGTCCTGGCTCTCGAGGAAGAGGAGCTGCGCGATAACGAGGTTGGCGGAATCGCGGGTCACCTCCTCGCCAAGGAAGACGATTCTGTCGTTGAGCAGGCGAGAGTAGATATCGAAGCTGCGCTCACCGCGCGGCGTCTGCTCTACGACGTAGGGAATCAGAGGGATATTGGTGGGGCTGTGCATGTGTTCTCCTTTGAGAATGTACACGAAGCCCCGAGCGGGCAAGCTGCTCGCTCGGGGCAAGAAGTTGCTGCAAGACGAGTAGGTTGACTACTCGGCGTCGGCGGCCTCGGCCTCGGCGGCTCGCTCGGCGACCTCGTCCTTGACGGTCACCTTAGCGTTGTCGACCAGCCAGTCAAGAGCCTTGGTGCGCTTGATGGAATCGCGGATGGCGGGCAGGCGGCCGTCCTTCTTCCACTGGGCGACGGTGGACTTGACGTCCTCGATGCCGGCGCGGGCGAACTCGTTGTCGACGTCCCCATCGGAGGCCTCAAGACCGAGCTTCTGAGCAACGGCGTCGAGGGCGAGCGACTGACGGGCGCGCTCGTCGGCCTGGGCGTGGAGGTCGGCGATGAAGTCCTCGGACTTCACGCCGCGGGCGCGCAGGAACATGTCGAGGCTGACGTTCTGACGCTGGAGCTGACCGAGGAATTCCTGGGCGAGCTCATTGAAGATCTCGTTCTTGTAGTTCTCGGGAACCTCGTCGAGCTTGACAAGCTTGCCCATGGCCTCGACAACGCGGTCCTCCTTGAGCTCGGGGAGGGTGTGCTTCTTGTCGGCCTCGATCTCCTCCTTGACGGCGGCCTTGAAGGCGTCGACGTCATCATAGCCGAAGGACTTCTTGACGAGCTCGTCGGAAAGCTCGGGGACGACGGCGACCTTGATGGCGTTGAGGGTGACCTTGACCTTGAAGTCGTGGGAGAGCGTCTCGCCATCGTGCTCGTGGCTGTGGGTCCACTCGACGTCCTTGGTCTCGCCCTTCTTCATGCCCACGATGCCGGCCTGGAGCTCTGCGGGGAGCTGCTGGCCGTTGAGGAAGACGGTGCGGTTCTCGCCGGCGAGGTGAGAGGCGCCCTGGACATCCTCGATGGTCACGTTGACGATGTCGCCCTCGGCGACCTCGCGGTCGTCCTCGGTGTCCTCATAGGAGGTCTGGTAAGAGAGAAGCTGGTTGATCTGCCAGTCGATCTCGGCGTCGGTGGCCTCCTCGGGGGGCATGTTGACCTCAGGGGCGTCATAGCTCTCGAGCTCGACCTGCGGGCGGACGTCGACCTTGACGTTGACCTTGTACTCGGCGCCCTCGACGAGCAGCTCGGGCTCCTCGCCGAAGGAGATGCGGCCGACGGGGGTGACGTCCATCTGCTCGAGCACGGCGGGCTCGAGGCTGTTCAGGAGGTCGTTGGTGGCCTGGGCGAAGACGCCCTCCTTGCCCAGCATGGCGTCGACGACGGGACGCGGGGCCTTGCCGCGACGGAAGCCCTGGAAGCGGTACTGCTGGGCGATGTCCTTGTAGGTCTTCTTGATAGCGGCATTAACGTCGGAAGCGGCGACGGTGACCTCGGCGGTCAGCGTGTTCTCCTCGCGCTGCGGCTCGGTAACGGTGATGTTCAACGTTCCTCCAGTGTCTCGTGCTCCGGCGGGCCAGCCCCGCCAGCTTGTTCCTATGTTGCTGCGATGGTGCGGGCGAAAGGACTCGAACCTTCACGGGGTCTCCCCCACTGGAACCTAAATCCAGCGCGTCTACCAGTTCCGCCACGCCCGCATTGCTCAAACAGCCGTCCTATAGTACCAAAAAACAAGGAAATGCCCAAATGACATGGGAATTGCACAGCGGGCGCGTGGACCCGAGGTATTCGGCAACCGGAAAGCGCGAACAGAGAGAAACCCGCTGCGCCGGCCCATCGCTTGGCCGGGCAGCGGGTTTCTATGCTAACTAAGGCTGGGCACCGAAGATTCCCAAAAGTCCAAAGCGGGCGATGCGGCTAGCGTGCCTGCGGCAGGTCCTGGAGGGCATAGACGTCGAGCGGACCCTCGCGAAGGGCGCTGATCGCCTGGACGAGCGCGACGGCGCCGGACATGGTGGTTGCCATGTCTATGCCGCGGCTCACGGCCTCCGAGCGCAGGATCGCGCCGTCACCGCGGGAGCTGTGGCCGTGGGGTGTGTTGATCATGAAACTGATCTTTCCCTCGGCGAGCATGTCGGCGACGTTGGGGCTGCCCTCAGAGATGCGCTTGACGACCTCGCAGGGAATGCCGGCGGCCTTCAGGGTCTTCGCGGTGCCACCCGTGGCGACGAGCTTGTAGCCCAGGTGCAGAAGCGAGAGCGCGACGGGGGCAACGGATCGCTTGTCGCGGTCGCACACCGAGAGGAAGACGGTGCCGGACTGGGGCACATCGTAGTCGATGGCCTCGCGGGTCTTGGCGTAGGCCTTCGGGAAGGTCACGTCAAGGCCCATGACCTCGCCCGTGGACTTCATCTCGGGCCCGAGGGTCACGTCGGCGCCGGGGAAGCGGCTCCAGGGCATGACCGCCTCCTTGACGGCGTAGTAGCCGCGATCGGCGTCCTCGGCGGGAAGGCCGAGGTCGGAGATCTTCTCACCGCTCATGATGCGCACGGCGTACTTGGCGAGCGAGACGCCGGTCGCCTTCGAAGAGAACGGGACCGTGCGGCTCGCGCGCGGGTTCAGCTCGATGACGAAGACCTGCTCGTCGCGAACGGCATACTGGACATTGAGAAGGCCTCGGATGTGGCAGGAAAGGGCGAGCCTGCGGGTGGTCTCGCGGATCTTCTCTACGATCGAGTCGGAGAGCGAGAAGGGCGGGAAGCAGCAGGCGGAGTCTCCGGAGTGGATGCCGCACTCCTCGATGTGCTCGAGGACTGCACCGACGTAGCACTCTTCGCCGTCGCAGAGCGCGTCGACGTCGAGCTCGATGGCGTCCTCGAGGAACGCGTCGAGGTAGACGGGGTGGTCGAGGCTGACCTTGGTCGCCTCGGCCATGTACTTGACCAGGTCGGCGTCGTCGTAGACGATGCCCATGCCACGGCCGCCGAGGACGTAGCTGGGGCGGACCAGCAAGGGGTAGCCGACGCGGCGGGCGACCGACTTGGCCTCGTCGACGGTCTCAGCCGTGGACGAGGGCGGGTAGGCGATCTCGAGCTTGTCGAGAAGCGCCGCGAACCGGTCGCGGTCCTCCGCCAGGTCTATGGCCTCGGGCTGGGTCCCCATGATGGGCACGCCAGCGGCCTTCAGGCGCTTGGCGAGGTTAATCGGGGTCTGTCCGCCGAGCGTGACGATGACGCCCTCGGGGCGCTCGACCTCGATGATGTTCATGACATCCTCGAAGGTGAGCGGCTCGAAGTAAAGACGGTCGGAGGTGTCGTAGTCGGTCGAGACGGTCTCGGGGTTGCAGTTGACCATAACGGTCTCGTAACCCTTGGCCTCGAGCGCGTACGCCGCGTGGCAGCAACAGTAGTCGAACTCGATGCCCTGACCGATACGGTTGGGGCCGGCCGACAGGATGATGGCGCGGGGCTTTTGCGCCTCGTGGAACTCGGACGCGTCGCCGCGCTCGTAAGTGAAGTAGTGGTAAGAAGTGCGGCTCGCGAACTCGCCGGCACAGGTGTCGACGGTCTTCACGAGCGGGCGAACACCGAGGACCTCGCGAACGGCGCGCACCGTGTCCTCGCGCTGGCCGGTGAGGTGCGCGAGCTGGACGTCGGAGAAGCCCATCTGCTTAGCGGCGAGCATGTGGTCGGCATCGAGGCCGGAAAGCCCGAGCTCGCGGATGCGCTTCTCGGCGGTCACGATGTCGGCGATGCGGTGAAGGAACCACTGGTCAATCCTAGTCGCGGCGAAGAGCTCGTCGACGGTCCAGCCGCGACGGAGCGCCTCGGCGACGTAGAGGATGCGCTCAGGAGTCGGCTCGGAGACCTTCTCGGAGAAGTTCTCCTCGTCGAAGTCGTCGTTGCCGTCGGCGCCGAGGCCCGCATGGCCCTGCTCCAGGGACCTCATGGCCTTCTGCATGGCCTCCTCGAAGGTGGAGCCGATGGCCATGACCTCGCCCACGGCCTTCATGCGCGTGGACAGACGATCGGACGCGCCCTTGAACTTCTCGAAGGCGAAGCGCGGGACCTTGACCACGCAGTAGTCGATGGAGGGCTCGAAACATGCCGGGGTGGAGTGCGTGATGTCGTTCTGGATCTCGTCGAGGGTGTAGCCAACGGAAAGAAGAGCCGCCATCTTCGCGATGGGGAAGCCGGTGGCCTTGGAGGCCAGGGCGGAGGAACGGGAGACGCGCGGGTTCATCTCAATGACGATGACGCGGCCGTCCTCAGGGTTCACGGCAAACTGGACGTTGGAGCCGCCGCAGGCGACGCCGACGCGCTCGAGAATCGCGATGGAGTAGTCGCGCAGGCGCTGGAGCTCGTAGTCGTTCAAGGTCTGGCACGGCGCGACGGTGATCGAGTCGCCGGTATGGACGCCCATGGGGTCGAGATTCTCGATGGAGCAGACGATGACGCCGTTGCCGGCGACGTCGCGCATGACCTCCATCTCGATCTCTTTCCAGCCCTCGATGGACTGCTCGACGAGAACCTCGGTCTCGGGCGAGAGTGCAAGGCCCTGCTCACAAATGCGCAGCAGATCCTCGTGATCGTAGGCGATGCCTCCGCCGGCGCCGCCGAGCGTGAAGGACGGGCGGATGACCACGGGGTAGCCCCCGAGATCGTCGACACAGGCCTCGCACTCCTCGATGGTGTGGGCTATGCCGGACTTAGCGACATCCAGGCCGATGTCCTTCATCGCGGCGGCGAAAAGCTCTCGGTCCTCGCCGGTCTCGATGGAGTCGATGTCGCAGCCGATGACCTCGACACCGTACTTCTCGAGCACGCCTGCGTGGGCAAGGGCGACGGCGCAGTTAAGGCCCGTCTGGCCGCCCATGTTGGGAAGAAGCGCGTCGGGACGCTCCTTCTCGATGACCTTAGCCACGGAGTTGGCGGTGATCGGCTCGATATAGGTGCGGTCGGCGGTCTCCGGGTCGGTCATGATGGTGGCCGGGTTGGAGTTGACGAGGACGACCTCGTAGCCCTCCTGACGCAGGGCCTTGCAGGCCTGGGTGCCGGAATAGTCGAACTCGCAGGCCTGGCCGATGACGATGGGGCCGGAGCCGATGATGAGGATCTTCTTGATGTCGGTGCGCTTGGGCATTAGAAGCGCCTCCCCTCGCGGACGTCGATGGCAAGGTAGTCGGGCTCGCCGTCCATGAGGCGAGCAAACGCCGCGAAGGCGTAGGTGGAATCGTTCGGGCCGGGCTTCGCCTCGGGGTGGTACTGCATGGAGAAGGCGGGGATGTCGAGGAACTGGATGCCCTCGGGGGTGCCGTCGTTGAGGTTGACGTGGGTCAGGCGCACGCGCCCGCACTCCTTCGTCTGGACAACGGGGGCAATGTGGCGCTCGGACCAGAAACGCAGATCGCTTGGATGCTCGGACACGCCGCCGGAGAGCTCGGGGATGAGGGGGCCGAAGGACGAGAAGACGGGGCCGTAGTTGTGGTTCTGGGCGGTGATCTCGACCTTACCAGTGAGCAGGTTCATAACCGGCTCGTTGCCGCCGTGGTGACCGTAGGGGAGCTTCTCGATATCGGCGCCCGCGGCCATCGATATGACCTGGTTGCCGAGGCAGATGCCAAAGACGGGGAGCTTGCCGAGGCAGGCGCGGACGGCCTCGACCACGGGAGGAACGCTCTCGGGGTCTCCGGGGCCGTTGGAGAAGAAGATTCCGTCGGGACCCATGGCAAGCGCTTTATCGGCTGGGGTATCCCATGGCACGACGGTGACCTCACAGCCGACGGCGGCCAGACGCTTAGCGATGCCGCGCTTCTCGCCGCAGTCATAGGCGACCACCTTGTGGCGGCACTCGCCCGCGGCGGGCACCACATAGGCGTCGTCGCAGGAGACGTCGGCGACGTAATTGTGCTCGGAGATGGGCTCGGAGGCGCGTACTCGGGCAATCAGGCTTTCGGGGTCGAGGTCGATGGTCGAGATGGCGGCCTTACAGGCGCCTCCCTCGCGGATCTTGAGCGTCAGCGCGCGGGTATCGATGTCCTCGATGGCGACGACGCCGCGCTCCGCCAGGAAGTCGGGAAATGAGATGACGGACTGCCAGTTGCTCGGCTCATAGCACATGTCGTGGACAATGAGGCCGGCAAGGTGAAGCTCCGAAGCCTGCATGTCCTTCTCATTGATGCCATAGTTTCCGATCTGCGGATAGGTAAGAGTAACGATCTGACCGGCATATGAGGGGTCGGAGGCGATTTCCTGATATCCGATCATCGAGGTGTTGAACACCACCTCGCCGAACGTCTCGCCCTCCGCGCCCGCGGAGCGCCCGAAGAAATAACTGCCGTCCTCGAGCGCAAGAAGCGCCTTGGGATGCTTGCCGCCGTCAACCAAGAGGTTCAACGCAACACCGTCCTTTCCGTTCGCGCCCATTGGGCCGCGCGAGCCATAAAAAACGGAGCTAAGCCCAAAGGGCATGACTCCGAGAAGGCACGCGCGAATACGTTGTGGACGCCTTTTCGGTCTCTCGTACCGTCTTAAAGGTCTGGCTGACAGTATAGCCGCCGACTACCGCAAATTGGCGGCGAAGTCCCGACTTTACACACAAGAAACCGCAGGTAGATGCTGCAATTATGTTAGTTTGCCTAAAAGAATGTAAGGACGCGCAGATACCCTGGGAAAAGAAAAGCGCCGCCCGGGAAACCGGACGGCGCAATAAATACCAGGGAAGGAGCTGATTAGCAGACACCCTGAGCGAGCATGGCATCGGCGACCTTCTCAAAGCCAGCGATGTTGGCGCCCATGACGAAATTGCCGGCGTGGCCGTACTTCTTTGCCGTGTCGTCGACGTTGTGGAACATGCCGCGCATAAGCTGCTCGAGCTTGCCGTCGACCTCCTCGAAAGTCCAAGAGAGATGCTCGGCGTTCTGGCTCATCTCGAGGCCGGAGACAAGCACACCGCCCGCGTTCGCGGCCTTGCCGGGCATAAAGGCCACGCCGTTTGCCTGGAAGTACTCGGTCGCCTCGATCGAGGTGGGCATATTGGCGCCCTCGCCCACGACCTTGACACCGTTGGCGACGAGGGCCTTGGCGTCCTCGAGGAGCAGGGTGTTCTCACGGGCGCAGGGAAGCGCGATGTCGCAGGGGACCTTCCAGCAGCCGCGACCGTCCTCGGCATGCCAAGTGGCGTTCGGACGCTCGTCGACATACATCGCGAGCGAGACGCCCTTGTCGTGGCCGGAACGCTTCATGTTGTAGATACCCTCGAGCACCTTGTAGTCGATGCCGTCGGGGTCCTCGACCCAGCCCTTGGTGTCGGAGCAGGCAAGGACCTTACCGCCGAGCTGGGAAACCTTCTGGATGGCGTAGATGGCGACGTTGCCGGAGCCGTGGACGACCACGTTCTTGCCCTCGAAGGAGTCGCCGTTGCTCTTGAGGTACTCGTCGACGAAGTAGGCGAGGCCGTAGCCGGTGGCCTCGGTGCGGGCAAGCGAGCCGCCGAAAGAGAGACCCTTGCCGGTAAGCACGCCGGTCCACTCGTTGCGCAAGCGCTTGTACTGACCGAACAGGTAAGCAACCTCACGGCCGCCGACGCCAAGGTCGCCGGCGGGGACATCGGTGTTGGGACCGATGTGACGATACAGCTCGGTCATGAAAGACTGGCAGAAGTGCATGATCTCGTTGTTGGACTTGCCCTTGGGGTCGAAGTCGGAGCCGCCCTTGCCGCCGCCCATGGGAAGCGTGGTGAGAGAGTTCTTCAGGATCTGCTCGAGGCCGAGGAACTTGAGCATGCCGAGGGTGACGGTCGGGTTGAAGCGAAGGCCGCCCTTGTAGGGCCCGATGGCGGAGTTGAACTCGACGCGGTAGCCGCGGTTGACCTGAACCTTGCCAGAGTCGTCGACCCACGGCACGCGGAACATGATCACGCGCTCGGGCTCAACGAGGCGCTCAAGGATGGCGGCCTCCTCGTACTCGGGGTGCGCATCAAGGGCGGGCTGCAGGGTGCCGAGGATCTCGGTTGCGGCCTGGAGGAACTCCTTCTGCTCGGGATAGCGCTCCTCAAGCGTGGCCAGGACGTTGTCGCAGTACGACATGCTCTCTCCTATCGTCGTTTGTCGGCGCCTTGCTTTGAGCGCCGTAAATTCCAAGTCGATACAATACGAGCGTTGCGGTTTTTGTAAAACCACAGCATGCGAGCTGTAACTATTTCGGTCGCTCACCGAAACAAAACGTACATATGGCCAGCTCAGAAATGGGTCGCTAACGAGACAACGCAAGAAACTCCCCGCAACCGAGAACCCGGTATCACACGACCAGCCAAATCCAGGAAACAGTCAGATTAATAATCTACAACAAAGCAGGCCAGAGACTTTACCATCTCTGACCCGCTGTTTTGTTTGGAGCGGGTGACGGGAGTCGAACCCGCGTCATCAGCTTGGAAGGCTGAGGTTCTACCGTTGAACCACACCCGCATATGTTGGTCGGGGCGACTGGATTCGAACCAGCGACCCTCTGCTCCCAAAGCAGATGCGCTACCAAACTGCGCCACGCCCCGGAACCGAGGATTTACTATACGCGAGAATTGACCTTCAGACAAGTCTTACGCGTAGAATGCCCATAGCCACAAATAAACCGATTCCGGAGAAAGGCCCTGCCATGCCCCGCTCCCCTCTTGGAAAGACGCTCGTCATCGCAAACCCGGCAGCGCACAGCGGGGCCGGAGAGATAGGAGCTCGCTTCGCCGAGGACTTCCTCCAAAGTTACTCATCGGCAACGAACGGTTTCGAGATAGTCCGCACAACGGCACCCGAAGATGCCATCGAAATGGCCGCCTCCGCTTCCGGCTACGATACCGTTCTCGCGCTCGGCGGAGACGGGATCATCCATGAGGTCGTAAACGGACTCATGGGAATTCAAAGAGGGGCTCGACCTCAACTCGGCATTATCCCCATGGGATCGGGAAATGACTACGCGCGCACTCTCGGAATGAGAAAAAACGACGTGCAGGTAGCGCTCGCGCAGCTTGTGCGCGGCATTGCGCGTCCTTGCGACCTGGGTCTCGTAAATGGAGTCCACTTCATGGAGACCCTCTCGTTCGGGCTCGACGCGGCGATCGCGAACGACACAACAGTAAAACGCGCCGAGGGAACAACCCAAGTGGGCGAGGAGCTGTTTATACGATCGGCGATCAAGATCTTGTCGGAAGCAAAAGAAGGCTATAAGGTCTCTGCCGCATTCGATGGGGATGGCCCCGTCGATCTTTGCAGCATCATCTTCGCCATCCAAGTAGGCCCAACCTACGGAGGCGGCTTCAAAATATGCCCCGAGGCCAATCCTTCTGACGGTTATCTCGACACGTGCTACAACGTAAAGCTTCCGAAGCTGCCGAAACTCATGGCGCTTCTGGGATTAGCACGCATTGGAAGGCACACGCTCTCGAAGATCGTTCACACAAGACGCCTACGCCGCGCAGAGCTCCATTTCGAAGTCGAGCCCCCATGTCAAGTCGATGGGGAGATGCTCCGCGGCACCGACTTCATCGTGGACGTTGTTCCCGCCGCCATCGACGTGATCTTCCCCCGGTTTCAGTAAATTCAGGGGCTGTTGGATTGCTGCTGGGCATTTAGGCAAGCTTAGAGCGAGAAACCCGAAAATACCCCGTGGCCTTACGAATAAATAATCGCCTCCCGCTTCTCGATTCTTGAGAAGCGGGAGGCGATTCGCGCTAAAGCCCCAACGGAAATAGGCCTACGTCGAGCAGCTTACTTGGCAGCCGCCTGGAGCATGGCCTTGACCTCAGTCGCGGTCTTGAGCTTCATGACCTTCTCGGCAAGAGCATCGGCCTCGGCCTTGGTCCACTCGGAGATGATGCGACGGGTGCGAAGGATGGACGGCGCAGACACGGAGAACTCACCCAGGCCGAAGGAGACCAAGATCGGGATGAGCAGCGGGTCGGCCGCAGCCTCGCCGCACATGCCGACCATGATGCCAGCCTTGTTGCCCTCCTCGATGATGC
>OLRJ01000220.1_pt1 | contig 58836 bp, 56 predicted proteins | sample 1672741 | NCBI WGS metagenome assembly OLRJ01 (sample SAMEA3136719, study PRJEB25190) | human gut metagenome | biome: human gut; feature: human-associated habitat; material: faeces | place: Austria | collected 2013 | reverse complement strand
TATAATACACTTTTTAATATTTTTTATAATTTTTATCATAAAAATATAATTTCTGTTTTAAAAAATATTTTAACATATAGCAAAAAACATAAAGAAAATTTTCTCCATTTAAACCAGAAATACTAAATAAAAGAACTGGAAAACAAGTAAAAATAAATACAAATATTTTTATTTTTATGTTTGAAAATAAAAGATTAATTAATAAAAAAATAAAAGCATACCAAATAATATTAACTAATGCAGTAGAATAATCAATAATTCCAAATATCTTATTTTTAAAATTATAATTTTTAGGAAAAATAAATTTCATAGAAAACCTCCTCACATTCTTAAATTAGAAAAATTTTGCACAGTTTGTGAAATATTTGTGGAAATACCTCCGATAAATTCACGTACAATAGTGTTAGCTTTTATTAAAGCATAAATCCCACCTACATAAACAAATTTAGTAAATAAATTGGAATTAGAAAAATCAAAAGAAAATAATATAAGGAGAACAAGAGAAACTATAATTTGAATAAACATTAAAGAAAATATATTTTTCAGCCAAGATTTAAAGAACCAAGAAGTAGATTCTAAAGTAAGAGATAGAAAAGAGAATGGAGCTAAAAGTACAAATATTTTAATCATAATGTATCTGAAAGAATAAGAAAAAACTAAATTTACTAATGAAAGTGTTAAAGTGCTTTTTATAATTCCGTTTATGGAGAAAATATCAATAGAATTTGAATTTATAGAGATATTAGAGTTTATTTTAATAATTAATTCAGAAAAACAGATGGAATGATTAAAAAGATTTTCGCCTAGAGTTCTAATAGATAAAGAAATATTAGAAATCAAGTCTAAAAATAATGTTAAAATAGAAAATGAAAAATTCATAAATATTCCGAAATATAATTAATTTAATAATAAAACTAAAGGGATTCTCTACTTTATTAAAAGTAAGATGAGACATTAAGTATCTAATAGAATAATAAATAATAAATCCTAATAATAAAGAATTAGCAATAATTAAAATACCATTAGAAGTGGATGTGCCAAAAATTTTTTCAAATGTTTGATCTTTTATAATATCTGAATTAATAAATGTTATTTCATCTAAAAGTGAATATAAATTATTGTCTATAGAAGCAAATAAGTTTTCAAAAATAGTATTTATAGTATTAATAATAGTTTGTGTAATATTACTAGTATCCTCCAATTTATCCTCCTTAAGAAATTAATGATTTAATAGCAGACAAAATTAAATCAATAGCAAGAATAAATGCATAAGAAAATAAAGATCCTTTTATAATTTTTTTACCGGTTCTAATTTTCTCTTCATCTCCAAAACTAAATTTTTTCATAAAAACACCACTTCCTACGGCTACTGCAGCTGCTGGAGTAGATATTTGTAAAATCCATTTTTCTATGTTTTCAAAAGCAGAATTAATTTTACTTACTATTTGTGGACTACCCCAAGCAAGAGATGTTACAGATAGGGAATTTAATAATATAAAAGCAAAAGTAAAAGTAAAGATAAAATAAAAAATTTTTTTTCTCAAATAAATCAGTCCTTTATTTTATTTAAGTTTTTATAGGAAAACTTATAAAACTATTATTTTTTAAAATAAGGAAACATTTTTAATTTCTTGGGTGGATATATTTTGTTTCCATTAGATAAAAATGTAAGGGCAGTAAATGTTTCTAAATTTTGAGTAAAGAAATTAGATTCAAAGATAAAATCATTTTGAGTATAACTGCTAAAAGTTTCAGATATATTTGAATTTTCAGAGTTTAAACTATTAGTAATATAATTAAATTTAGTTTCTTTAGCACTCTCGGAAATGCTTTTAGAAATTTTTTCTTTTTCTTCTTTTCCTAATTGTTTTTGAGCATCTTCAATGGTGAAAGAATCATCTGTGCGAAACCAAATTTTATTGATTAGATTTTGAATTATGACCTTTACGGAAGAATCATCTTTTAAAGTAGATTTTAGAGAAGAGTAACTTTGAGTACTAACGATATTAATACATTTAGCTTCTCTACTTAAAGAAAAGAATTCTCCGTCTGTTTTGCTAGCAAATTTATCATATTCATCACAAATAAATGCTGATGTTTTTGAAATATTCTTTGATAAACGAGTCATAATTTCTGTTTGAAAATCCAGTTTTAGATATGTTGCAATGATTTTAGATAACATGTTATATTCAGAAATATTTATATTTAAAACTACGATTTTTCCAGTTTCTAAAACAGTATCAAAAGTATTAAATGTTAATTTAGATTTTGGAGAACAAAATGTAGACATTACATCGTAATCAGAAATAAATGTATTTGTTATTCTTGTTATTTCAGAAATTAATATGTTTTTTGTTCTACTATCGAGAGAAAAAAATTCTTTTTCAAAGAAATCTAAACAGGCATTTAGTTCATAGATTTGGGATTTAGAAAATTTAGAATTAATAAATAAATTTCTTAATATTTGAATTTTTTCATTATAATAATTTGGATTAGTTATTAATTTATGTAATTCAAGAAAAGTAACATATCCGTTATTATAAAGTCGACACAATTTTATAGCTTCACAAATAATTTGCTCAGCTTTATCTAACCAATAAGATTCTGTATTGTTTTCTGAAAATAATAATAAAATAGTTTTTAATCTATTAGCTAAAATTTGAGGTTTTAAATTAGGTTTATGCAAAGGGTTATAAAAAACATTTGAGTTTAATTCTATTACAATTAAGTCATTTAAAAGGTTGAATTGTTTAGCATATTTTTTTACTTGATTATAATAGTTTCCTTTTGCATCTAATATTAATATTCCGAGTTTTTTATCCAAATTGTTACTATTATATTCTAAGAGTTGACGAGTAAAGGGATACATAGCGCTAGAAGTTTTACCAGAGCCAATTGTTCCTGTAATTAAAAAGTTTTGATATAAACCAGATTCAGGGATATATATATTAGTTTTTCTATCTTCATCAAAACCAATTAATAAATGAAGAGAATTTATAAAATTTTTGGAGTGATTTTTGAATTTCTTATTATTAATTGAATTAGAAGTTATAGTTGAAAAATTAAAAACTTTTGTGATCTTAGAAAGAATTCTAATATAAATGAAATTGCTTATTATAAAATTAGAAAAAACAAAAATACAGATATAAATAATTTTTATATATAACCATAATTCGGGATTTTTTGAACATATATCAAAAGGATGAATACCATAAGGAATAATAATTTCTTTAGATATATAAATTGGATAAAAAGTTTTTATAGTAAGAATACTGGATAAAATAAAGAATGAAAAACAAAATAATATTTTTTTTATATGTTTAAGGATAAAATAAAACCTCCTCTATTTAAAGTTTTTCTTTTTGATTTCTAATTTAGAACCTTGCTTGTTATGAAATAATATTATATCAAAAAAACTATATAATGAATATAAAGTAATAAAAAGATATATAATAAAGGTTAAGAAATAAGTATTTATTAATCTAGAAATATTATCACCGCCTTACAATTTTTACCATAATACAATATTTTTTTATATTTGTCTATACTTTTTTAAAAAATTATGTTAAAATTTATAAAAGTTAGGTTGTTTTTAGACTTGACAAAGATAAGATTAATAAAAATTATGTAGGAGGAATTAAAATGAATTTTAATAAAGATACAAGAATAGGAGAAATATTAGAAAAAGCTCCAGAAAAAGCAGAGATATTATTAGAAATAGGAATGCATTGTTTGGGGTGTCCTGCTTCACAAATGGAGACTTTAGAAGAAGCTTGTGACGTTCATGGAATAGATGTAAATGAAGTTTTAGAAAAACTAAATGCATAATATACACAAAAAAACGATTTTTTTTCACAAATGTATTGACATTTGTGAAAAAATGTTGTAAACTATAAAAGCGTTGTGGTTATCACAGTTATGTGGGCTATTAGCTCAGGTGGTAGAGCACTTGACTTTTAATCAAGTTGTCCCGCGTTCGAGTCGCGGATAGCTCACCAAAAGAACTAAATAATTATTAAAATTATTTAGTTCTTTATATATAAGGCCCGTTGGTCAAGCGGTTAAGACATCGCCCTTTCACGGCGGAGACATGGGTTCGATTCCCGTACGGGTCACCAATTATTTTTATATAAAGTATGCCACTTTAGCTCAGCTGGCCAGAGCATCGCACTTGTAATGCGAGGGTCCCCAGTTCGAATCTGGGAAGTGGCTCCATCTTAAAGGTCATTAGTTTTGAGAAAGCTCTTAATTATTGGCTTTTTTTTTGCAATTACGAAATAAAAATGTTAAAATATTAAAAAGTAAATAAAAAGGAGTAATTTTATGAAACGAATTGCCATGGTAACAGGAGCATCAAGGGGAATTGGTAGAGAAATTGCGAAGATGCTTGCAAAAGAAGACATACAAGTAATAGCAAATTATAATAATTCAGAAAAAAAGGCTATAGAATTGCAAGAAGAATTAAAAAAAGAAAATATTAATATTGATATCTTTAAGGCAGATATTTCTAAAAGAGAGGATGCAAGGAAATTAGTAGAATATACTTTAGAAAAGTATAAAAAAATAGATATTTTAGTTAATAATGCTGGTATAAGTGAATATAAAATGTTTACAGAAGAAACTGATAGTGATTGGAATAGAGTTATTAATAATAATTTATATTCTGCATTTGTTATGTGCCAAGAAGTAATACCAAATATGATACATAATAAAAATGGAAATATAATAAATATATCTTCAGTATGGGGAATAGTAGGAGCATCTCTTGAAGTTATATATTCTATTTCTAAAGCAGGAATGGATGGATTGACAAAAGCTTTGGCAAAGGAATTAGGACCATCTAATATAAGAGTAAATTCTATTGCACCAGGAGCAATAGATACAGATATGAATGAGCAATTAAGTAAGGAAGAACTGAAACAATTAGAAGAAGACACACCATTAGGTAGAATTGGCTTGCCACAAGATATTGCAAAATGTGTTAAATGGTTAATTGAGGATAATTTCACAACAGGTCAGATTATATCAGTAAATGGAGGATGGATTATTACTTAATAAGAAAAAACACACTAATATTTAAATATTAGTGTGTTTTTTGGTTATCCGTTTGCATCTGTTACTTTTCTTTTATAATTTCCTGAAATTAATTTTGGAAGATAAGTAATTATTTTATAAACTGCTAGACGAACTTTTTTACTCCATAAATAAGATCTTCTTAATTTTCTAGCAGATCCTAAAGAAACTGGTTCATCTTCTAAAACTAATAATTCTTTTTGAACTTTTTCTAATGGAAAAACATAATTTTGACCATTATTATTATCCCAGTTATTATTTTCATTTTTAAAACAAAAATTAAATGTATCTCCTTCTAGCAAATCAATTTCTGCTTGGAAACCTAAATCTGTTTTAACCATTTGTATATCATTTACATTATCCCAATTTATTCCAAAACCATAATGAATAGATACTTCTGTTGAAGCATCTTGATAAAGTTTTCCTATATATGAGATTTTTACTTTACTATTTTCTACTAATTTATCTGTATTGAAGAATATATTTTTTGTTAATTCCATTTAAATTCTCTCCTTATTTATCTTTTGCTGTCAACATTATAATATTAAATTCTACAATGTTCAAGTGTTTTTTCAAAAATTTTTCAAAAATTTTTCAAAAATTTTTGGAAGGTATAATTTAATAGTTTATACATACTATTAGATTAGGAAATATTAAAAAAAATTAAAAGTTAAAATATTGTAAAAAAAGTGTGTTTATGGTAAGATTTAAATAGATAAAAAACAAAAGGGGAATTTTTATGAAAGATAGTGTAGTTAAAGAAGAAAAGATATCGACTTCCGAAGAAATAAAAGATGAGAAGAAAAATAAAGATAAAAAAGAAGAAGATAAAAAAGTTAGTAAGTCTGAACAAAAAAATAAGGAAGCTGAAAAAAGTAAAAAAACGAAGAAAAAAAGAAATTCTATTTTAATAGCAATTATCATTGGGATTCTTGTAATTTTAGGAATAGTTGTATCTACTATTTTTGCATTGCTTAATATTAGAAATGATAAAATCGTAAGTGGAGTTTCTATTTCAGGAATTGAAGTATCAGGATTGTCAAAAGAAGAAGCAAAAGGAAAAATTGAGGCAATGTATCAAGAAAAAAAGGAAGAAGAAATTGACATTAAATATGAAGATTTTGAAACAACACTTAATCCAACATTATTAGAAGTTAATTACAATATAGATAAAGCTATAGAAGATGCTTATTTAGTAGGAAGAAAAGATAATATATTTTTTAATAATTATGATATTTTATATACATTGTTATGTAAAAAAAATATAAATGTAGATATGACATTAAATGAAGAAGTTGCAAAACAAAACATAGAAGATATAGGAGTAAATTTACCAGGAGTAGTTGTTGAATCTAGTTATTCTGTTGAAGATGATGAGTTAATTATAACAAAGGGAAAAGCAGGAGTTAAAATTGATACAGAAAAATTATTAAATGAAATAAAAGAAAGATTAAATGATGTTAATTTAAAGGAAGAAATAATAGAAATTCCTGTATTAAATAAAGAGCCAGAGAGTATAGATATTGATAAAATACATGAAGAGATATATACAGAAGCAAAAGATGCATATTATACAAAAAATCCATTTGCTGTATATCCAGAAGTAGAGGGAATAGATTTTGATGTAGAAGAGGCAAAAGCTTTATTAGAAGAAGAAAAAGAAGAATATGTAATAAAATTGAAAATTACTAAACCTAAAGTTACAATAAGTCAAATTGGTTCTGAGGCTTTCCCAGATCAATTAGCAACTTTTACGACAAGGTTTGATGTAAGTGATGTAGATAGATCAACTAATTTAAAAATTGCATGTCAAAAGATAAATGGAAAAGTAATATTATCTGGGGACACATTTTCATATAACAAAGCATTAGGAGCAAGAACTGCTGCTGCTGGTTATAAAAATGGAAAAATATATTCAGGAGGCCAGGTAGTAGATGGAATTGGAGGAGGAATATGCCAAATTTCATCAACACTTTATAATTCTGTATTATTAGCAGATTTAGAAATAGTAGAAAGAAGAAACCATCAATTTGTTACTTCATATGTAGGACCAGGAAGAGATGCAACGGTAGTATATGGTTTAACTGATTTTAAATTTAAAAATACAAGACAATATCCTGTAAGAATTTCTGCATCAGCACAAAATGGTATAGCAACTATATCTATTTATGGTATTAAAGAAGAAAATGAATATACTTTTAAATTTAGTACAAAGACAGTTGCAACTATTCCATTTTCAGTAAGATATGTAGAAGATGAGAGTTTAGATGTGGGTACAGAAAAAGTAAAACAGAAAGGTACAAATGGATTAAAAACAGAAACATATATTACAAAAATGTTAAATGGAAAAGTAATATCAACAAAGCTACTTTCAAGAGATACTTATGATGCTATGGAAAGAATTATTATTAAAGGAACAAAGTCAGCTAATAATAAAACAATAAATGTAACAGAGGGAACAACTGAATCAGTTGAAAGTTCTACAAATACTACAGAAGAAAAACGACCAGAAACAACACCATCAGGAAATAAAACAACAACGGAAACAAATACTACGCCAACAACTGAGAGTAAAGAATAGAACTAAATATAAGAGGTGATACCACCACAAATAGGAACGCCTCTTTTTATTATTTTTTATAAAAATATTGACAATATATCAAAAAGGTAATATAATTTAAAAGTCAAAATTAAATAAATGCGCCATTAGCTCAGTTGGTAGAGCAGCAGACTCTTAATCTGACGGTCGGAGGTTCGACCCCTCTATGGCGCACCACTTTTGCGATATAAATTATTATATCGCTTTTTTTGTATTATAAAAAAATTCTTCGAACTTACGGCAATATAAACTTAATAAAAACTAATTGACATAAAACATAATCTTGGTGTATAATTAAACTCTAAAAGTTTCAATTGAAAAGAGGAAAAAAATGAAAAGTAAAAAAGATGTAATTATAATTGAGGAAAATCCACATTTTACAAATAAATTAAAAGAGAAGTTAGAAGATAAAGTAAATATAATTAATATAGAAAGCATTAAAGAAGCTTTAGAATGTTGTGGTATCAGTTCTGAAATGAAATATGAGAAAGGTAATATTTGTCCAGATATAGTTGTTATAGGGGATGGATGTAAGATTTCGAAAGATTTACAGAATAGATTAAAAGAAGAGTTACCAAAATTATATAATCAAAAGATGTTGGAAGAATTTATGCCTGCATTTTATTGTAATTTATTTAAGAATGGAATAAACAATAGTTTATCAAAATCACCTAAGGTTTGTATCTGTGCAGATTTAAAACAATACCCAATTAAAGGAAAAAATCAGGATATTACAGCTAAATTAGGATATTGTTTACAACATGATATTCCACTTATGAATAAAAATAAAGATAATGAAGATTTAATGGTAACTGTATTAAAAGAATATATAATGAAAATGTGCAATATAAAAGAAAATAGAAGTTATAGATAATTTTTGAAAACATATAAAAGTAATGTTATTGACAAATTTATTTTTGAAGTCTAAAATTAATAGTATTAAAGAAAATAGAAGAGGTGAGAGGTTTGCTAAAAATATATAATACAGATATTGAAACAAATGAATTTCAAGAAATTAGAGAATTTAAAAAAGGATCATGGATTAATTTAGTAAACCCGTCTGAAAATGAAATAAAAAAGGTATGTGAGAATATAAATATTCAGGAAGATTTTATTAGAGATGCATTAGATTATGAGGAAAAGGCCAGAATTGATAAAGAGGAAGACGATAACACAATACTTTTTGTAGTTGATGTTCCAATTAGTGAAAAAGGAGAAGAAAATGAGATATATACTACTATGCCACTTGGAATGATAGTGGTTAGAGATGAGTTTTTTTTAACAGTTTCATTAAGAAAGAATAAAATAATTGAGAGTTTTGAAAAAAGAAAAATAAAAAATTTTCAGACATATAAAAAAACAAGATTTATTTTTCAAATTTTATATTTGAATTCATCATATTATTTAAATTACTTAAAACAAATAAATAAAGAAACAGAAATAGCAGAATATATTTTAAAAAATTCAATGCAAAATAAAGAATTATTAAAATTATTAAGTTTAGAAAAGAGTTTAGTATATTTTACAACTTCTTTAAAATCAAATGAAATTGTAATGGAAAAGACGCTAAGAGGAAAGATAGTAAAACTTTATGAAGAAGATGAAGAAATATTAGAGGATGCTATTACTGAAAATAGACAAGCTATTGAAATGGCACAAATTTATAGTAATATTTTAAATGGAACAATGGATGCATATGCTTCTATTATTTCAAATAACTTAAATGGGGTTATGAAGTTTTTAACATCTATAACAATTATTTTAGCAGTTCCAACTATGATTTCTAGTTTTTGGGGAATGAATGTTAAGCTACCATTTGAAAATAGTCCAATGGGATTTTTGATAATGGTTTTAATAGCTATTATAATGACAATAGCAGTTACTTTATGGTTAAATAAAAAAGATATGTTAAAATAAAATATACCAGTTAGCTTTTATAAAAGTTAACTGGTATATTTATATAATGTTTATTAATTTATTTCATTACCTACAATGTTTTTTATTTTTTCTAATTGTTTTTTTAGGTCTATGTATGTAGCTTGACCTATAGAAGTGTCGGTGCCAGTTTCATAATCACTAATTGATTTTTCTATATCTAATATTTTCATTCTTTTTAATTTAGAAGAAGATCCTTTATACATATATATAGGAATATAATTAGCTTTATCAATTGTAATTTTTCCATCTGAATGTTTAGTTATTGTTAAATTTAATATAATAGAGTTTCTTGTATTTTCGGCATTTTGGTCACAAATAAAATTACCACATGCATAAATAACAAAACCATCTTTTGTAGATCCATCAGCTAAAGTAATAGTTCTTTTTTCCATTTGTTCTAATACATGAGGATGATTTCCTAAAATTACATCTACCCCATTTTGAAATAAGAAATCTGCTAATTCTTCTTGTTCAGAGTTTGCAGTTGTTCTATATTCTGTTCCCCAATGCATACAAGCTACAATCATATCAACTCCTTCAGATTTTGCTTTATTAATGTGTTTAGTTATTAAATCTTTATCAATCAAATTAACAGAAAAAGGTTTATCAGAAGGAACGGGAATACCATTGGTTCCGTAAGTATAATCAATAAATGCTATTTTAACGCCCTTAACATCTTGAATTAAAATTTTATCTTGTTCTTCTTGGGTTTTATAAGTTCCAAGGTGCTTAATACCAGCATCATCAAGAACGTCAATAGTTCTTGATAGTCCACTGAATCCCATATCTAAGCAATGATTACCAGCTGTTGAAATAATATCAAGTCCCATATCTTTCAAATTATAAGCTAATGCATCAGGGGAATTAAAGGTTGGATAGTTACTATAACCACGGTCTTTTCCAGCAAAGCTAGTTTCTAAATTTCCAATAGAAATGTCTGAATTTTGTATGTAATGACTAATATTTTTGAATACATAAGAAAAATCATAAGTATCTGATTCTTTATTATAAGCATCCCAATATTGTGTATTATGGCACATAACATCTCCAATCGCAGTCATTGTAAAAGTTGTATCTGTGACTTGAGTTGTGGTTGATTCAGAATTAGAGCTAATCTGTGATTGTGATTTTTCAATATCATTTTGCTTTAGTATAAAGTTATAAAATAAAAAACCAACAATTAAAATAATAACAAATGAAAAAATAATAGCTATTTTATTATTATTATTTTTTTTACTTTTTAAATTTTTTTTCATAAAAATCCCTCTCTTTTATTTTAATATATACAAAATATCATATAAAATAAAAAAATTCAACAATATGTATAAACAAAAAAAAATAGCATATAATAAGTACAAAAGAAAAGTAAAGGAGGAAAAAATGAAAGTTATAGATAAAATAGCTTTAGTTTTAATTATAATTGGAGCTATTAATTGGGGATTAATTGGATTTTTTAATTTTAACTTAGTAGCAGTTATATTTGGAGAGATGACTTGGATTTCAAGAGTTATATATGCTTTAGTAGGAATATCTGGTTTATGGGGAATGAAATTATTATTTGATGATTAAATATAGAGTAGAATTGTTTAAATAAGACAGTTCTACTTTTTTTATATTATAGTAAAACTTAAAAGCTTTTTTTACTTGAAAATAAAAGAAAAATGATATATAATACCATCGATTTAGAATTAGGAGGATAAGAAATGTTAAGTGCAAATGGAGTTACAGTTAGATTTGGAAAAAGGGTGTTATTTGAAGATGTAAATATACGTTTTGGAAAAGGAAATTGTTATGGAATTATAGGAGCAAATGGCGCTGGGAAATCTACATTTTTAAAAGTTTTATCAGGAGAGATAGAACCAAGCAAAGGAGATGTAAGTTTAGATAAAGGAGAAAGACTATCTGTTTTAAAACAGGACCACTTTGCTTATGAAGATTGTACTGTTATGGATACAGTAATTATGGGAAATAAAGAGTTGTATGACATAATGAAGGAAAAAGATGCAATTTATAGTAAACCAGATTTTTCAGAAGAAGATGGAATGAAGGCAGCAAAATTAGAAGAAAGATTTGCTGAATTAGACGGATGGAATGCAGAGTCAGATGCAGCAAAACTTTTAAATGATTTAGGTATTATTCCTGAAAATCATTATAAATTAATGAAAGAAATAGAAGCCAGAGATAAAGTAAAAGTTTTATTAGCTCAAAGTTTATTTGGAAATCCAGATGTACTTTTACTAGATGAACCTACTAATGATTTAGATTTAAAAAGTATTAACTGGTTACAAGAGTTTTTAATGGAATTTGAGAATACTGTAATTGTAGTATCTCATGATAGGTACTTTTTAAATAAAGTTTGCACACATATAGCAGATGTTGATTTCGGAAAAATAAAAGTTTATCCAGGAAATTATGACTTTTGGTATGAATCTAGCCAATTAGCATTAAAACAAGCAAGAGAACAAAATAAAAAGAAAGAAGATAAAATAAAAGAATTACAAGATTTTATTGCAAGATTTAGCGCTAATGCATCGAAATCAAAACAAGCAACATCTAGAAAGAAAACTCTAGAAAAAATAGAACTAGATGATATAAAACCATCTAATAGAAAATACCCATATGTAGACTTTAAACCAGATAGAGAACCTGGAAAAGAAATATTACAAGTAAAAAATATATCTAAGACAGTAGATGGCGTAAAATTATTAGACGGAATTTCTTTTGATGTAAAACAGGGAGACAAAATTGCATTTTTAGCAGATAATGAACTTGCTAAAACAGTATTATTTCAAATAATTGCAGGAGAATTAGAGCCAGATGCAGGAGAGTTAGTATGGGGAACTACAATTACACAAAATTATTTCCCAAAGGATAATAATTATTTGTTTGAAACTGATGAGAATGTAACAGAATGGCTTAGAAAATATTCGAAAGATCCAGACGAAACATATGTTAGAAGTTTCTTAGGAAGAATGTTATTTTCAGGTGATGAAGCATTAAAAGAAGTTAAAGTCTTATCAGGAGGAGAAAAAGTAAGATGTGTTTTATCAAAAATGATGTTATCGGGAGCGAACTTTTTAATTTTTGATGAACCAACAAACCATTTGGACATGGAAAGTATAACATCTGTCAATGAAGGAATGAAGAAGTTTATTGGAAATATTTTATTTACATCACATGACCATGAATTAACTCAAACAGTAGCAAATCGAATTATTGATATTAAAGAAGATGGTAAAGTGATAGATAGAGAAGTTACTTATAATGAATATTTAGGTGTAGAATAGAAAAATTCTAGTTATAAAGTAAATAAATATTTGGTTAAGGAAGGAATAACAAATGGATAAGATAATAAATACGATTGCAGAAGAATTAAATATAAAGCCTAATCAGGTTGAAAGTACAGTAAAATTAATAGATGAGGGAAATACTATACCATTTATTGCAAGATATAGAAAAGAAGTAACAGGAGGATTAAGCGACGAAATCCTTAGGGATTTAGGAGAAAGACTAACATACTTAAGAAATTTAGAAAAAAGAAAAGAAGAAATTATAAAGTCAATAGATGAACAAGGAAAATTAACTGATGAAATATTGCAAGCAGTTGCTATAGCAAAAACATTATCAGAGGTAGAAGACATATATAGACCATATAAACAAAAGAAAAAAACAAGAGCAACAGTAGCTAAAGCAAAAGGCTTAGAACCATTAGCAAAAATAATTATAGAACAAAAAGAAGTAAAACCAATAGAAGAAGTTGCAAAAGAATATGTAAATATTGATAAATTATCTGATGAAGATAAGAAAAACAAAGATAAAGTTGTTGCAACTGTTGAAGATGCAATACAAGGAGCATTAGATATTATTGCTGAAGATATTTCAGATAATGCTAAATATAGAAAAGAAATAAAGAGAATATGTTATAGAGAAGGTCAAGTAGTAACTAGAGCATCTAAGCCTGAAGAAAAGTCTAATTATGAAATGTATTATGAATACCAAGAGGCAATAAAATTTATTCCAAGTCATAGAATTTTAGCAATTAATAGAGGAGAAAAAGAAGAATTTTTAAAAATTAAATTAGAAAAACCGGAAGAGAAAATATTGAAATATATTGAAAAAGATATAATAAAAAATACAACTCAATTTACAGAAATGTTAAAAACAACGATTGAAGATAGTTTTAAAAGATTAATAGAACCTTCAGTTGATAGAGAAATACGTTCAGATTTAACAGAAAAAGCAGAAGAAAAGGCAATAAAAGTATTTGGAAAAAATTCAAAACAATTACTACTAGGAGCTCCTATAAAAGGTAAAACAGTTATGGGATTTGATCCTGCATATAGAACTGGATGTAAAATAGCAATAATAGATGAAACAGGAAAGTTGTTAGATTATACAACAGTATATCCAACAGAACCTCAAAATGATGTTGTAGGAGCTAGAAAGGAATTACTTAAACTAATTGAAAAAGATAAAGTAGATATGATTGCAATAGGAAATGGAACAGCTTCTCGTGAGTCTGAAATGTTTGTAGCAGACATGATAAAAGATACAAAAAGAGATGTACATTATGTAATTGTAAGTGAAGCGGGAGCATCTGTTTATTCTGCATCAAAACTAGCAACAGAAGAATACCCAGATATAAATGTTTCTATTAGAGGTGCAATATCAATTGCAAGGAGATTACAAGACCCATTAGCAGAATTAGTAAAAATAGATCCAAAAGCTATAGGAGTTGGACAATATCAGCATGATGTAAACCAAAAAAAATTAGCCGAGAGTTTAACTGGAGTAGTAGAGGATAGCGTTAATAAAGTAGGAGTTGATGTAAATACTGCAACACCATCTTTATTATCTTATGTATCAGGAATTAATAATACTATTGCAAAAAATATTGTAAAATATAGAGATGAAAATGGAAAATTAAAAAATAGAAAGCAATTATTAAAAGTTCCTAAACTTGGAAAAGTAGCCTTTGAACAATGTGCAGGATTTTTAAGAATATTAGATGGAGATAATCCTCTTGAGATAACTGCTGTACACCCAGAAAGTTATGAGGTTGCGGAGAAATTATTAAATGAGATTGGCTTTGATAAAAAAGACTTAAAAGATAAAGAAAAATTAGAAGCTATACAAAATAAATTAAAAACAGTTGATATTGCAAAAACTTCAACAGATTTAAATGTAGGAGAAATGACATTAACAGATATTATAGAAGAGCTTTCAAAACCAGGAAGAGATCCTCGTGAAGATATGCCAAAGCCAATTTTACGTAGTGATGTATTAAAATTAGAGGATTTAAAAGAGGGAATGGTATTAACAGGTACAGTAAGAAATGTAATTGATTTTGGAGCTTTTGTGGATATAGGTGTTAAACATGATGGTCTTGTACATATATCTGAAATGAGTGAAAAATTTATTAAAAATCCATCTGATATTGTATCAGTTGGAGATGTTGTAAAAGTTAAGGTTATTAAGATTGATAAAGAAAGACAAAAAGTTGGATTATCAATGAAAGTATAAAATATAGAATTTTATATAAAAGAATAAGTCATATAATAAAAAATATAATAATTTCGGCTCAATACGAACAAATATAAAATCTAAAAATAGCTAAATGATACTTCCCAAAAGAATTTTGGGTTCCCTCATTTAGCTATTTTAAAATTTTCTAATTTATTCTTCAATCACATTCAATTATTATATTTTTTATTATATGACTTATTCTTTATTACATGAATAAATATTTTACTCTGTCATATATTTATTTCTAATTTCTTCAATTTCGTCATAATGATTTTTCAAAATATCTAAGAAAACATCATCAATATTAGGGTCAAATTGAGTTCCTCTAAATTTTTCGAATTCAGAAATAACAATATTAATAGGTAAAGAATCTCTATAAGCGCGTTTTGATGTCATTGCATCAAAACTATCAGCAATAGAAGCAATTCTTGCCAAATATGGAATATTTTCACCAGCTAATTTGCCTGGATATCCAGTACCATCATATTTTTCATGATGATGTTCAACAATTGGTAAAATATTTTGAAATATTTTTGCGTGTGACAAAATATGAACACCAATATTAGGATGTTGCTTTATTTGAGAATATTCATCATCATCAAGTTTTCCGTTTTTTTGTAAAATTGCGTCAGGAACACCGATTTTTCCAATATCATGGAATAAACCACCAATTCTTAAAGTATTTAAATCTGCTTCTGGTAATCCTAAATATTTTCCTATTAAAACAGAATATTCAGAAACACGGTCAGAGTGACCACGAGTATAAGTATCTTTTGCTTCTACTGTATAACGTAGAGTTTGAATACTTTCTAAGTAAGCACTTTCTAACTTTTCGTAAGTATCTGATAATTCATCATTAATTTTTTTGATTTGATTCATTTGTTTAATAGATTTAATTCCAGACTCAATTAATAAAAGCAACTGATCAAATTTGTCTCCCTTTTCACAATATCCTTGAATATCTAATCGTTTAATTGTCTCTAAAGGAGGAGCTAAATCTTTATGTCCAGTTAGTAACAAAATATACAAGTCTTTATTAAATTTTCTGATTTCTTCTACTACTTGATCACCATGAAATGGAGTCATAATGAAGTCTAAAATCATTAAATCAAAATGCTCATTTTTTACTTTTTCAATTGCTAATTGAGGGTCTGTAACACCTGTAAAATTATAGCCAGATCTTTTTAAAAATATAGATAAAGAATCAATAATACCTTCTTCATCATCAACGGCTATAATTTTATAATTATTATTTTCATTATTTTCTAAATTTTGCAATCCTTTTCTCATATTAATTCCCCATTTTATTAATATTTGTTCACATTATATTAATAAATGCTAGAAAAATCAATAGATTTTGTTAAAAAAATTATGTAAAAAATAACCAATTTTTATATAGTAACACTTTGAGTGTGATAATATAAAATAAAAATGAATTAAACTTGTAATGTTTTATAAATAAAACTTTAAGTTTAATTCATTTTTTAGTTATTTATAAGTAAAACTATTGTAAAGGTAATGTTATAGTAAAAGTAGTACCTTTTCCTAATTCAGAATCAACTGTAATATTGCCATTGAAGTGTGCTTTTATTGTAGAATATGACATATATAAGCCTAATCCTGTTCCATTTTTTCCTTTAGTAGTTATCATTTCTTTAAATAATTTTTCTTTTACTTTATCTGGTAGTCCAGATGCATAATCTTTAATTGAAATAAGTAGATTATTGTCTTCTTTTTCAACTATCAAATCAATTGTTTGTTCTGTTTTTCCTTCATATGCTTGGATTGAATTTGAAACCATATTATTAATTACTTGGACTAAACTATTTACATCTCCATGAATTATAGTATTTTCGTCAGTTTTTAGTGAAATATTTAAATAAATAATAGCATTTTTTAATTCATGTTTCATTAGGATATTTACTCTTTTTAATAATTCTTCAATTGTAAAAGAAATATCTTCTTCATTTGAAAGATTAACAGCTTGTCCTTTTACTGTTGTAATAATATCTGACATATATTCTGTATAATCTTTGATTTTAACAATCCAAGAATTCATATCTTTAGCAATATCGTGATGATCTTGAGAGTTTACATCTGGATCATCAATAGAAGAATCATATTCTTTAACAAGATCAGATAAACCTTCTGCTGCTCCTGAGATAGACATGATAGGTGTTTTTAAATTATGTGCTATACCACCAATTAGTTGTCCTAAAGAAGCTAATCTTTCACGTTCCATTAACATTGATTGGTTTGATTTTAATTGATTTACATTATTTTTAGTAAAGCTTTGTGTTAAATTAAATGATAAAGAAAGGTCTGCTAATTCATCTTCGGATGTAACAATTAAATTATTATTTAAATTAATATCATTTTTATTAGTAGAAGCAATTTCTTTTAGTTTATTTGAAACTGTTTTTATTTCTCTTGAAAGTGAAACAGAAACATAAACTAATATAAAGAAAATTATAATATATAAAACAATATCACAAGTTAAAATAGCTTTTAAAAATGTCGGTTGCATAGTATTATATCTAAAACCTGCATAACAAAAATCACCATTAGTTAAATAACATTTTATTGCAATACCTTCACTATCTAAGCAAAAATAATCATATGTTCTTCCATTTTGCATTTCTGACTTTTCTAAAGTATATTTAACAAAAAAGTTTTCTAATTTAGAATTATCTGATACAAGTTGATTTCCATTACTATCAATAATAAAATATTGATGAGAGTCATCTAATAATGTTATATTTTTTAAAGTTGTTTCTATTTCTTCTTTTGAATCAAAAACTTTATCAAAAGAATTAGAAATTATTGTTAAATAAGAGTTATAGTAAATATCTCCAGTTTTTTTAGAAGCTTGTACATAACCTACAAGAGAGATGAAGATTAAAGATACAAGTACTAAAGGAGAAAATTGTAATATTAACTTGACTGGGAGTGATTTTAATTTACTCCTTCTTTTTTCAGAATATTCTAATTCTATTTTTTGCATCAAATCAGGATACATTGTATTTAGTAAATTTAATATATATCCAAATTCATTTTTTGAAAATACAAAACTTATTACAGATGCTAATGTAAAAAATGATAAATAAATCAAACATATTTTTAAAATAGTTACAGGATAAGCATCTATTATAATAAATGTCAAAGGTAAAAATATTAAAGGTAATAATATTTCTAGAAAATATAATAAGTAAGGTGTATTATAGCAAAAACCTCTGATTTTGTGTAAAATTAATAGCTTTTTTTGTGATGATAGTTTTTCATTATTTTCACTTAATTTATAAAATTGTTTATATATCAAGTAAGCTCTGATAAATAATATAATTAAGCTACAAAATACAATAATCATAATCAATAAAACATATTGTCCGAGTGTATGTAACTCCATCAAATTCAACTTGAAATTGATTATCTACACTCTCAGGTGGATAATTTAGTATCTTGGGTAAGACGGGGTATAAACATAATGCTATTAAAATTGGAATTATTAAATACAATAAAATAATTCGCAAAAAACAAGTGTTAATTTTTTTCTTCATTTGTTTTAGTCTCCTTTGTTAATATATTTTTTAAAGAATTTATTAATATAATTTTTGTCGATTGTTGGCCAAGATAAATGTGAATTTTTCATGTAATTAATAGTAAAATCGTTTTTCATAATAATATTAGAGTTGTAAGAAGATTTACTTGTTAAGTCATTTATTATTCCTAAGATATCTGATTTATTTTTAATATATTCATAAAATTTTTCATCAGATACTACTTTAATTTTTTGATTTTCGGGTTTTAATTGATTAATTAAATCAACTAATTTTATTTCTTGATTATTGTATATATGAAATATTTTTTGATAACTACTATTAAGTAATATTAAAGAAGAGATAATATCTGCACAAGTATCAACAGGGCTTAAATCAATCTTAAAATTAGAGAAAGAATTAGCTAATTTATCTAATTTAGAAAGAGTTATAACTCTATTTAAGAAGGCATTTTTATCATCATTTTCTTGAAATTTCGCATCAGAGTATCTAGCGCATATATTTCCAAGACGATAAATAGATGCTTTTAAATCAGAGTGCAAAATAGCTTCTAAAATATTGTATTCAGCTTCAAATTTAGTTTTTATATAAATATTTTCAGAATAATTTTGACCTATGTAAAGGACATGTTCATCAAAAATACTAGGTTTTGCGTTTTCAGGAAGTGAAGCTGATATAGAAGTAGTAGATATATGGTTCATATAAATAGAAAAATCTTTACAAAAATCAATGATATGGTTAGTTCCAGTTACATTGATTAGCTCAAATAAGTCCTTATTACCATAATGGTCAACAATAGCTGCAGAATGAATAACCAAATCAATGGTTTCTCCTAGTTTATGATATTCTTCATTAGATAAACCTAATTGTGGTAAAGAAATATCTGCAACTAATACATGAATACGACTATCTACATATTGTAACATAGAGTTTCCAAAATAGAAAGATAGTTTATTTAATAATCTTTCTTTGGAGTCTTTTCCATTTTTATGACGAACAACGCAATAAACATTACTATTTGTTTTGTGCATTAATTCATTTAATATATGAACACCTAAATAACCAGTAGCACCAGTTAATAAAATATTTTTTACAGATAATTTTTCTGGTGAAAAATCTTCTTTAAAGTTGTAAAAAATATTATCAGAAATGGTTCTTTTATATACATTAGATTTTTTAGGATAATAGAAATTATCTGAAATTTCCCTTATTGTTTTTAACTCATAAATATCTTGAATATTAACAAGATAATTTTCTTCAAGTAATTCTATTGTAATTTTCATTAAAGTAAGTGAGTCTGCACCTAGTTCTAGAATGTTATCATCAATACCAATTTGTTTTATATGCATAGAATTTTCTAAGATTGACTGGAATGTTTTTTCAAAATCATTTCTAGGAGCAATGTATTTTTTCTTCTTTTCAACTTTAATTTCCATTGATAATAAAGCTTTTCTATCAACTTTTCCATTGCTAGTAAGAGGTAATTTATCTAAAAATACGAAAAAGTTTGGTACCATATATTCCGGAACAAGTTTAGAAATATAAGTTTTTAAATTATCAACAGATTCTTTTTCATCCATTACTACATATGCCACAAGATAAGAGTCTGTATCTCCGTTCTTTTTAGGTAATACGACACATTTATTAATATGAGGATGTTTTAATAATTTGCTTTCTATCTCTCCAATTTCAATACGAAATCCCCTAATTTTTACTTGATTATCAATTCTACCCATATAATACAAGTCTCCATTAGAGTCAAGTACAGCATTATCGGCAGAATGGTATAAGATTTCATCAGGATAATAAGGATTTTTAACAAATCTATTTTTATTAAGTTCAGGACGATTTAAGTAACCTTTACAAACACCAAGCCCACTTACACACATTTCACCTTCTACACCAAAAGGCAAAATATTAAGATATTTATCCATAACGTATACTTTTAAAGTAGGTATTGGTTTTCCAATATTAGAATCACTAGAAAGCAAATCTTCATCACTTAGTTCTTTAAATGTAACATGAACTGTTGTTTCAGTAATTCCATACATGTTAATTATTTTAGTAAAAGAATATTTTTCTTTCCAAGGTCGTACTAAATTTGGCTTTAAAGCTTCTCCTCCAAAAATGATATAACGAACAGATAAAGAATTATCAGTATTTAAAAGTTCTCTATCTAATAAGTTATAAAAATAAGTAGGAGTTTGATTTAATACAGTTACTTTTTCATCTCTTAATAGTTGCAAGAACTTCTTAGGATCTTTTGCAGTTGGCTCAGGTACTAATATTAATTTACTACCATATAATAAAGAGCCATATAATTCCCAAACAGAGAAGTCAAAAGCAACTGAATGAAACATAGTCCATACATCATTTTGGTTAAAATCAAACTGGAAGTTGCTGTTTTTTATTAAACGTACAACATTTCTATGGCACAACATAACTCCTTTAGGAGTACCAGTAGAGCCTGAAGTATATATAATATAAATTAAATCCTCAGGTGAATTAAGACAAGGCAAATTAATAGTATCGTTTTTATAAATAGGATTAGAATCTACATTATCTAATAAATAACATTCAATAGGAATATTTAAATCTTTTTGATGAAGTTTGTTTGTTAAAAAGATTTTTGCTGAGCTATCTTTTAACATGAAAGATACTCTTTCTTGTGGATAAGATAAGTCGATAGGTAAATAACAGCCACCTGCTTTTAAAATACCTAAAATTCCAACTACCATTTCAAGAGATTTGTTTAAGCGAATGGCAACCACATCATTTGGTTTTATTCCTATATTTCTTAAAAAATGAGCTACTTGATTAGCCTTTTTATTTAACTCATCATAAGTTAAATAAGAACCATTGTATTTAATAGCAATATTATTAGGAGTTAGTTGTACTTGTTCTTCAAATAGTTGAGAAATTGTTTTATTAGAAGGATAAGAACAATCATTTTTTTCTGAAAGTGCTAAAATTGCTTTTAATTCTTTAGGTGTCGTAATTAAAATGTCTTTTAAATTTATTTTTGGGTTTTTTAAGATTTGTGAAATTATATATAAAATTCTAGAATGAATTTGTCTAATATCTAAATCTGTATACTTTGATATTTTATAATCATAAGCAATATTAATAGAACCAGAATCATTCAAGTCAAAAAGATGAATGTCAAAGTCATCAGAAATAGAACCATTAAAACTCCATTCAGAAGAATATTTTATATCATCATCAGTTTTAATTTTAGTTATTTGATAAGATAAAAGTACTTGATAAAGGTTTGGAACTTTAGAATTTTCCTTTCTTATATCTTCTAAGATATTTTGATAAGAATATTTTTGATGTCTGTAAATAGAAGCAAAATTAGTAGCAATTTGACTAACGAAAGTAGAAAAGTCTAAATTATCTTCTATTTTTATACGTGCAGGGACAGTATTAATAAACATTCCCATTGTATCTTTTTGACTAACAGAAGTTCTGTTTAAGATAGGTGTACCTAGAATAAAGTCATTAGAATGATTAACTCTACCAATATAAATAGAATAAACAGCCATAAATAAATTGAATAAAGAGACATTATGAGCATGACAGAAGTCATTCATTTTCTTTATTAGGCTAGAAGGTAAATGAAGTATCTTTCTTTTCGCCTTGTAAGAAAAGTTTTGTTTTATATTTTTTTTGAAAGTAGGCATAGTAATACTATCTGGACGATTTTCTAAATAGTTTTGCCAGAATTCTTTATCTTTTTGAAATTTATTACTTGATAGATATTTTTGTTCATAATTAATATAGTCGATGTAAGAAGCTTTATTGGTTTCCATAGGAATATTATGAGAAATACTATAATATTTCTTGATAATATTTTTTGCAATTAAACCCAAAGTCCAAGAATCAGAGATAAGATGATGAATGTTAACAACAACACCACCTGTTGAATCAGGATATTTGAAAATTTTAAAATCAAATAAATCTGAATGTAAAATATCAAAAATATGAGATCTCATTTTTCTTTCAAGTTTACGCAAATCTGTTTTAGAGGAAATTTCTAAAACATCTATGTTATAATCAAGATCTTTTTTAAAAGATTGATATATGCAACCATCTTTAATATAAAATTGAGCGTGAAGATTATCATTTTCAGCAACAATTAAATGAAGAGCTTCTTTTAAAGCATTAATATCAAGTGGTTCAAAAATATTTATTGTACCACAAATATTATTAATATTAGAACCATTATAAAATAATTCTGTATTCCAAATACTTTTCTGAGCATTAGTTAACTCATAAACATCCTTTTCCATTTTATTCACCTTTTACCTTTATTGTATTATTTAGTCAAATTATATATTTTTTTACTTAAAAATGTCAATAGAATTTTATAACTGATACTAAAAGTTTCATAAAAAAAAGAGTTTAGTTTAAAATTGCTAAAGTTGGAAAGAATATTTTTGAGGTGGAATATTTGAAAAAAATAAAAAAAAGAAAATACTTAAAAAAATCATTAAAAATATTTATCATTTTATCAATTCTTTGGGTTGTTGCTTTTTATTTATATAATACATACCAAAAGATAGAAATTAATGATAATTATGTTGCAACAAGGACACAATCCACATTAAAAGAACAAACTGTGGAAAACGTTCAGAATAATAGCAAGAAAATTGCAGATGTTTTAGAAGAAACGACAGAAAAGGTTGTGGGTATTTCAAAATTAAAAGAAACAGGTAATAGCATATTATCAAAAAGTTCAGAAAGTGAATTAGGACTAGGGACAGGATTTATTGTGACAGAAGATGGATATATAGTAAGTAATGAACATGTGACAGGCAGTAAGTATAGTAGATGTTATATAACGTTAGAAAATGGGACAAATTATGATGGAACAGTAGTATGGAGTGATAGTGATTTAGATTTATCTATTACAAAAATAAATGCGAAAAATTTACCGTATGTTACTTTAGGAGATTCTAAAAGCATAAGAGTTGGAGAAACGGTATATGCAATTCGGGAATCCTATTGGATTTGAATTTAGAAGGACTGTAACGTCAGGAATAATAAGTGCAAAAAATAGAACAATAAAAATAGAAGAAGAAAGCAAATCTTCTTATATGACAGATTTAATACAAACAGATGCTACTATTAATCCTGGAAATAGTGGGGGGCCTTTGATTTATCCAAATGGAGATATTATAGGAATTAATACAGTTAAAATATCTACTGCTGAAGGAATTGGCTTTGCAATACCTATTAATATTATAAGACCAATTATTGAAAGTTTTAAACAAATAGGAAGTTTTGAAGAAGCAACTATAGGCATTTATGCTTATGATAAAGAAGTAGTACCATATTTAAATACAAATTTAAATAATAATTTTCAAAAGGGAATTTATGTTGCGCAAATTACTAGTAATGGTCCAGCAGATAATACAGAATTAAAAAATGGAGATATTATTACAAGTATTGATAATATAGAGCTAAATACTATGAATGATTTAAGAGAATATATTTATACAAAAAAACCAAATGATGAAGTGAATTTAAAGATTATAAGAGGAAAGATAAATAAAGAATTCAATATTGTACTAGGGAAAAAATAAAAAGAGACCACCCGTAAGCAATATAAGCTTTTGGGTGGTGGTGAGATTAATAGATGTAGTACACGTGATCATTGCACTGCATCTTTTTTGATCTAATGTCTTCTGGTGTTATTGTAACAATAACATCAGATGTTTTTCCGTTATAGTTAACGGATTTTGTTATTGTTCCAATAATGGACTCATTACAACGACCTTTTTGAAAGGCCTGATCAATGAGACACCATTTAACTAAATCTGCTAAAGAATTCAAATAATCTCTCCCCTTTCTGTATAGTATAGAGATTAATTATAACACAGATATAATTAAAATACAAATTAAGGCAAGTTAATGTTTAAAAATATAATATTAAAAAGAAGTATTTTCATTAAATGCATATTTTCTAACATAATCTTTTGTTTCTTTATTATTCATATAAACTTCAGAACGAGATTTTTTTAAGAATTCAATAATTTGATAAACATCAATCCAAATTTCATTAGGACTATCTACTTGAGACTCATCAAATATTAGTTGCATACCAAAATGAAGATGAGGAACATTAATATTATTCACATTTTCCTTTGTGCTATATCCAGTCATTCCTAAATATCCTATTACATCACCAGCATTAACTGTTTTTCCTTCTTCTAAACCTTCTACATAGGGATGATTTTTTCTTAAATGTGCATAATAATAATATCTTTTTGTGTCAAAACTTCTAATTCCTATTCTCCAACCGCCATATTGGTTCCAGCCTAAATTTTCTACTATACCAGATTCAACAGCAATAATTGGAATGCCAATACTTCCCATTAAATCATTTCCTAAATGAGTTCTTTTAAATCCATAAGATCTCGAATTTCCAAAGTCATCATAATGAGAAAAAGAATAATTTTTAGCAATTGGTAAAAATGCTTTTAAACCATAACGAGATTTAAAAGATTTTGTACCATCTTCATTTTCTGTTTCAATTTCGTAATTTCCAATAAAGTTGCTAAGTACAGCAGAGTAACTTTCATAGTAATAATCATAGAATTTTAAATTATTTGTCAAATCTGATATGGTTTCAACATTAGATAATTTATTTACTAAAGTATCTAAATCAGATTTTTTGAAACTTTTAAAATCTCCACCATTTTTACAAGCTAGATAAGCTAATAATTCAATCCAGTTATATATTATTCCATTATTATTATTATTATGTGAGTCAATATCAAGCTTTGCTGTTAAATTTAGAGCTTCAGAAGTTATATTAAAATCAACCCATTTTATAAAGTTAGTATTATTAGTTTCTTGTGTGTCATTTGCAAATGAATAAAATAATATAATGCTAGTAAATAAAGTTATAATAATAGTAATGATTATTATTAAATTTTTATTAATTTTAAAAGACTTTATAATCAAAAGACTCACCCCATAAATTATATGGAAAATTGAAAACGAATATGATACAATAAAAAGAATAAAGGAGGAAGAAAATGAATAAATATATGAAAATAGCAAAAGAAAATTCTAAAAAATGGATGGATTTAGAAGGAGGACCATTTGGTGCAGTAATAGTAAATAAAGAAGGAGAAATTATATCAAATGGAAATAATAGAGTATTGAAAGAAAAAGATCCAACCCAACATGCAGAAATTGTTGCAATAAGAGAAGCGTGTAAAAAGTTAAATACATATGATTTATCTGAGTATGAATTATATACTTCATGTGAACCATGCCCAATGTGCTTATCTGCTATTATTTGGGCCAATATAAAAACGGTATATTATGGATGTACAAAAGAAGATGCAGGTAGTATAGGATTTAGAGATGACAAAATTTATGAGTTCTTAAAAGGTGAAAACGTAGATTTAATAGATTTAAAGCAAATTGATAGAAAAGAATGTTTTAAAGAAATGGAGAATTATAAAAAGAATCAAGGAATTATATATTAAAAAGTTGACATAAATATTGAAAAATAAAAAGAAACATGTTAAAATGATATATAAATATTTTTTTGATTTATGAGGGGATAAAAAATGAAAGATATATTATTAAACAGATTTTATTTAGATAAAGAAAAAGATATTATAGTTAATTTATATAAAATTAATAAGGATGAAATAAAATATATATTAGAGACACCAAATCATAATACAGGTAATTTAATTACAAATTTAGCAAATTTATGTGGTGTAGAGACAACTAAAAACGAAAATGATATGAAAATAATAGAGGGAACAATTCCTGCTAGTATCAATGGAGACAATGAGATTGTTTATATTTTTAGAATGGGAGGCATAAAAATTGCTAATATTTATGAAAATGGAGTAATAGAAATAAAAGCCAAAATCCCAGCAATTTCAAAAACCTTAATGTCACAAACTAAAAATTATAAATTGCCTATTGATAAAACCATTATTAAATCTTACATATTAAAAAAATCTAAATTTAGAACTGATTTACATACTCATATGAATGCTAATTTAACCCCCGATGTTTTAATAGCATTAGGTATAGTGCGTCAAATAAAGTATCCATTATATTATATAAAAAAATTAAAATTGAAAATGTCAAAGATACAAGAAGAAAAAATATTAAAACAAAGAAAAAAAGTAGAAGAACAATTTAAAGATTGCAATCTTACTGGAAAATATTTAACTAGAAAAATTGACGATAATACATTTATTAACTTTGCAGATTTTATTTTAAACAATTTAGAAAATGCAGAATATAACATTTCAAAAATTAGAAATAGCCTAGTAATATTAAAAGACGGGCAAGCAGTATTTACAAATTTAGAAAAAGTATATATTTATCGTTATATTTTTGCTAAAGGTAAGGTATCAGAAGAGAAAATACAAATAAAAGATATTAATAAAATACCAGAAAAAGACATTGTAAAATATGCAAAAAGAATGATAGAAGATCATAAAAAAGGAAGTCAATATGAATTTAATTCATTAAGACAAGATAAATTATTATGGATAGCTAGAGAATATCAAAAACAAGGTATTGAATATGTAGAAATGGCAGACACAGAACTTGCAAAATTAGGAGAACCAGCAATAAAATATTTGGAAGAAATTCATGAAATTATGCCTAAAATAGAAAAAGAAACAGGTGTAGCAATAAGGTTTTTAGCAGCAATTAGAAGAATACCGTTGACTATTATAAAAGGCGTTAATACTAGAGATTCTTATCTACTAGATAATTTAAATGTTATTAAAGCTGTGGCAAAAAGTCCATATGTAGTAGGTAGTGATTTTATTGGAGAAGAAATTAATGATATTACAGAATTGAAACCTGTCATTAGAGAACTTGTAAATTATGTTGTAAATGAAGATGAAAATTTTACAATTAGAATTCATGCTGGAGAAAACGATAGCTTAAGAGGAAATGTATCAAAATCAATAGAAAGTGTAATAGAAGCAACGCCAGAAGGAAAAAACATTCCAAAGGTAAGAATAGGTCATGGATTATATACTCCAAATCTAGAATCAAAAGAAGGAAAGAAATTATTAAAAAACTTAAAAAAATCAAAGGCAGTACTAGAATTTCAATTAACTTCTAATGTTAGATTAAATAATTTAAATGCTTTAGAGAATCATCCATTAAAACAATATATAAAAAATGGTGTTAGATGTGTACAAGGAACAGATGGATGTGGATTTTATGGAAGTGATACAATAGAAGAACAATTAGCATTAAAAAATTTGCTAGGATTAACTGATGATGATTTTACTAAAATGAGAGAAGTAGAAGAAGAAATAATTGAAAATAGTAAAAAATATTTTAATGAAAAAGAGTTTTTATTTGAGAAGTTTTTAAATGGCAGAAGTTTAAGAGATGCAATATTGGAATTAGAAAATAACAATATAGAAGAAAGCAGAAAAGTTAAAGCTGATTTAAGATTAAATAATAATTTAGAAGCGGAAGAAGTATTGAAAGATAAGATAAAAAGATTGCCAGAAAATAAAGTACCTATTATTATAGCGGGAGGAAGTTTTAATGCTAAAGGAAGAGAAACATTTTTAACTTCAGAAGGAAAAGAAATATTAAAAAGATTAATGGAAAAGGTTAGTTCAGAAAAAGCTTATTTTGTAATAGGACATAAAATGCAGGGATATGAAAAAGCTATTGTAGATATTTCTAAAGAAATTAATAAAAAGTTTGAAATTGATGCAATTATTCCTAAAATGGTTTCTGAGATTGAAAAAGATAATTTACTAGAGAAAGAATTAAATGGAGTATGTGTTTCAACAGAAACGGAGGAATTAGGAATTTATAAAAGTTTTAACTATGAAATTTTTGAAAGAAGGAGTTCTGTAGTTTTAGCATTTGACGGTAATTCACCAGTTTCTAATTTGGTGCAAGAAGCAAAAAATGGTAAAGGTAAAGCGAAAATTTATATTAATGAGGAAATTCCAGTTTTAAGAGAAAAAGCTAGGTCACTAGGGGGGTATGTAATACCATTCAATATGAAACAAGATATAGTAAATAAAATATTAGAAGATAATCCAGATATAGGTAATTCTATATAGATAGAAATAATAAAACTTTAAAAATCAATTTAAAGTTTTATTATTTTTGTATTTACAACTTTTATTGTATAGTATAGAATATAATTATAATGAAATAGAAGGGGGAATAGAAATGGAAGAACAAAAAAATATACCAGATGAGTACAAACCAATATCAATGTGGGGGTATTTTGGATATGAAATATTATTTTCAATACCAATTATAGGATTTATTTTTATATTAGTTTTTTCATTTGGAGGAACTAATAATATTAATTTAAGGAACTTTGCTAGATCTTATTTTTGTGTATTAATAATTTTATTGATAATAGTAGGATTTTTTGCACTATTTACAGGTGCTATATTATCTAGTAAAGCATTACAAACGATTATATATTAAGAATAAAATGACATAAGGTAAGTAAATATAATAGTTATAGAGAATTTTTATATTATCTAAAAATGAAAAAATGTTTTTTATGGAGAATGCCCAGTTAACTAGGTGTTAACTGGACATTAAATTACAGTATTTATGAAAATCAAGATTCTGTTGATATAGGAATGAGAAATTCATCCAAGACTGATACAACATGATAAAAATCTTCCTTTGGATATTTGATAAGAATATCATATACGACTTGCATTTTATTTGCGTAGACCTTACCATAAGTTGTTAGATTTTTTTCAGTAAGCCTTTCTTGACTTATAGAACCATATCCATATGAACCACATACGAATGTCCAACCATCAATTAAATCCTTGCTAAAACCTTCTATAGCAAATTTATTTTGATAGGGATATTTTTCATTTATCCAAAAACCGTCTTGGGATGTTCCATGATAGGAGTCATCCATAGAATCCTGTGATAAACCGTCGAGTTGAGGATTAGTTGATTTTAAAGACATGTCTATATGAACATGTTCAATTAATATGGTTGCACCTTCTGGAACGTTTGTAACCTTTGCGGTCATATTGATTGTTTTGGAGTCAGTTATTCTCCATCTACTTAAATCATAATCACCTGTATCATAGGTAGTTATAAATTTAAGGTATTCAATTTCATGAGTTTTTTCAAGGGTACTTCCATCAAGAGTGTTAAGAACTTCTAAGTTCTTCTCTTCAGGAACAGTTTCCGTATGGCATCCGACTAAGCCAAAAACTAATACAATTGTGATTAATGTGATTAAATACCGTTTCATAAAAGTCTCCTTATATTTTTAGCAGAACACTAAAATAACAGCATTCTATACTAAAATGGTACATTTGTTATATTTCGCTGTACCCACGAATATTAAATTAATTATACCAAAAATTGACATAATTTGCAAATGCTTAATGAATTATAATTATTAATTACTTGATTTCAATATTATTAATAAAAAGAATCAACTGTTATATATAAAATAGCTGATGTATTGCCAAATGGGTATAATATAGTTGTAAATAGTTTAAAGGATGACTTAAATGGGGCAAAGGCAATATGCTGGAAGGCAAAAGTATTAAAAGACGATGATGAAGGTTTTTCTTATGAAATATCAAAATGTTTATATTTCGACACTTGCAAAGAACATGGTTATCCAGAGTTTTGTAAAGAGTTTTGTACTCATGATTGGTATGCTTATGGTGTTTTAAAGAAACATTCTAAATTTGTTAGAAAATCAACTATAGCTGAGGATGGGACGGTATGTAATGACACGATATTAAAACTCAAATAATATTACAATTTATATAGGAGATGAGTTATGAAAGAGAAGATAGCAATAATTATAGCAATTTTTATTATAATTGTATCAATATTTTTTTATAATCTTATTGAAAATAATGATGATTTTGCACCATATGAATGTAAAGAATATGATAAAGATTATAATTTATGTACAGATGTATATGATTTATTAGAAATAAAAAGTGAACTAACGGATATAGCACAGGAATATGAAAAAGGACTAAAGTTAACTTTTATCCAATATGATATAAAAGAAAATAGTAAAACAGCTATATTCCAATTTTATAAAGATGATTATAACGGAAAAAATAAAGCATGTTTACTTACTATGAATATTGATATTGATAAAAATGAAATGACAAAAATAAAGTATGAAAAAGGAAATAAAAAAAGAGTAACAGGATATTCTAATGAAATTAGCTCATTAGAAAAAATATCAGATTATATAAATCTAAATGAAAGCATCAAAATTATTGTTACTAGTGAAGACATAACATTATATAAAAATGGACAAAAAATAGAAAAAAAGGACTTTATAAAAAATATTACTAATAATATAGAAGAATACATTCATAATGGAGAGGGTGTAGTAACTGAAATAACAGATAATAATATCGTTTTTGAAAATCAATCAAATAATAAAAAATATTCAATAGATAAAAATAACAATTTAAAGTTTATAAATGGAAGAACAAATGATGAAATAAGCATTAATGAAATAAAAGTTGGTTATTTTATTGATACACTTACTACAAAACAAAATGTAATTAGTGTATTAAGTAATATAAAGGGTGAAGAATTAAGAAAAGAATTGATGAAAAACTTTACATTAGAAAATCCTATTTATTTAACAGTTTCACCAATAGGCACAAATATGGAGATAATAAATAAAAACAAAGCAATATTATCTATAACGTTTGATGATTTATTACCAGATTATAATATTGATGGTGGAGAGTTTGAACTTAAAGTAGAAATTAATTCAAAAACAAAAATAGAATGTAAAGGTGGAATTGATAGTATAGAACGATTAGGAGATGTATCATTAGATATTATAAAAATAAAACTAGATAAAAATACTATTAATGATGAAATACCTGTAGCTACGTATTTTATGTCTAGCAATGGTGATTAAATAAAAAAATGTAATTTTTTGTTGGACCATTAGTAAGAAATATTTTTAGAATAATATTTAAGAATCAATTATAGAGTGTAGCTCAGACTTTAAGAGAAAGTCAAATAAATATGTATTACAGTTGAATATGATGTTAATATTAAATATAATGGATACATACCAATGAGGTATATTTATTAGGCAATAATTCAAATGTAACTTGGATGTAGAATGGATATATAAATAGTGCTGAAAAAAATAAAAAAACGCTTTTATCAAGCGTTTTTTTGGTGCACCAGGAGGGATTCGAACCCCCGACCTTCCGGTTCGTAGCCGAACACTCTATCCAACTAAGCTACTGGTGCATAACAAATATTATAATGGTTTTTTTATGATTTTACAAGACTTTTTATAGATTTTTACAAATATTATTGTAAAAATTCTAATATTATGAAATAATATTGTTGATAAAAAGGGGGATATTATGAAAAGGTATTTAAAAATTACGTTTATAATTTTATTTAGTTTATTTATATTTGGATTAAGTAAAAATGTGGAAGCCAATTCAATAAGCAAAATATCAATGGATATTTATATTGATAATAATGGAGATGCAAGTATTACGGAAGTGTGGGATTGCTATAATGATAAAGGAACTGAAGCATACCATCCATATTATAATTTAGGAAATTCTAAAATCGAAAATTTAACGGTTTCAGAAAGTGGAAATACATATACAACAGTATCATCTTGGAATACTTCTGGTTCATTATCAGATAAAGCATATAAATGTGGGATTAATGAAATTTCAAATGGAGTTGAGTTATGTTGGGGAATTAGCCAATATGGTTCTCATAAGTATACAGTAAAGTATAATATAACAAAGTTTATATCTGAATTAACAGATTCACAAATGCTTTATTGGACTTTTATACCATATGATTTTTCTACTTCAATTGGTAGTGTGTATATCAAAGTTCATACAAATTTCAATATCTCAGACTCAGTAGGTGTATGGGGATATGGTAATTATGGTGGAACTGCATATGTATATGATGGATATATAGAAATGCAATCTGATGGTAGACTTGATACTGATGAATATATGACAATGTTGGTACAATTTCCAAGTAAAACTTTTAATACATCAAATTTTATAAATCATGATTTCGAATATTATTTAAATATGGCTGAAGAAGGAAGTGTCAAATATCAGGGAAAATCTAATAATAGTGGAATAAGTGCTATAATAGGATTTATTTTTGCAATATTTAATTTTATACCAATTATACTTATAATAATTTTTGTAAGTATTTTTTCTAAAAAACATGTTGGCTCTAATTTGAAATTTGGAGCAGAAGGAAAGAAAATTCCATCAGATATTCCATATTACAGAGATATACCTTGTAAAAAAGATATATTTAGAGCTTATTATATAGGATATAATTATGGAATACTGAAAAATAAAACCGATATATTAGGAGCAATTATTTTAAAATGGATGAAAGATTCTATTATAAGAGTTGAGCAAAGAGAAAGTGGAAAAATATTTAAAAAGGAAAATGCAGTAATAATATTAAATGAAACAAATCCAGATATGATTGAAAATGAACAGGAAAAAGAAATTTTTAAAATGCTGTATGAGGCTAGTAAAGATGGTATACTAGAAAGCAAAGAATTTGAAAAATGGTGTAATATAAGTTATTCACGAATATTAAAGTGGTTTGATGATATATTAGACAAACAAAGAGATATATTAGTTAATGAGGGATTAATTATAGCAGAAGAAAAAACTAGTTTTAAAATTTTTACTTCAACTATATATACAGCAACACCAGAATTAAAGCAAGAAGCAATAGAATTAGCAGGATTAAAGAAATATTTGAAGGAATATACATTGATTAAAGATAGAGAAGCTATTGAAGTAGTGATTTTTGAGGAATATTTGATATATGCTCAAATTATGGGAATTGCAAAAGAAGTAGCAAAAGAATTTAAAGATATATATCCTGAAATTATAGAGCAGTCTAATTTTAGTTCATATGATAATATACTATTTATTAATATGTGTGCTTCAAGTGGAATTTCTCATGCAGAAAGTGCAAGAGCGAGAGCAGAAAGTTATTCTTCTGGAGGAGGAGGATTTTCTTCAGGAGGCGGAGGTGGAGGTTCCTTCGGTGGAGGCGGAGGCGGAGGTGGTTTCCGTTAAAATAAAACCTTATTTTTAAATACGAAAATGATTAATATTGCAAGAAATTTTAAAAATTTTTTAAAATTTCTTGCAAATTTATATATTTTGTGTTATATTATATTAGTCACATGAAAAATCGAGGTGTAGCGCAGTTGGTAGCGCGCGTGGTTTGGGACCATGAGGTCGCAGGTTCGATCCCTGTCACCTCGACCATAAAATGTAAATTTTGTAGGAAACTACAAAAGGAAGAAAATCATATCAAAAGTGCATAAAATACGTTATTTCAAGAGATTGGAATAACGTATTTTTTCTGTCTAAAGTCTTTTAAAATCCTTCTACATCATCAAATTTTGTTCTAGAAAAAAGTTCTAGAACAGAAATCTAAATAAAAAAATTTAAAAATAAAAGAATATCGAAGAATAAAATCAAGTCATATCAAAGGTTATAAGATTATATTCTAGAACTTTTCTAGAAAAATTTAGATTTAAGTTAGATGAAAGGAGGTCTATAATGTATGAATTCACTCCATTTAAGAAAACAGATAAGCTTTATTATGAAAGTTTTATACAATTCCCAAGAGAATTATTAAATAGAGAAGAATATAAAGCACTATCACCAAATGCTATGTTACTATATTCTATTTTAACCGATAGGTTGGAATTATCATTCAAACAAATAGAAAGTAACAAAAAGATACAATTTTATGATGCAAAAGGCGATATGTATGTAATTTTTAAAAGAGAAGAAATACAAGAAAAAATGCATATAAAACGTGCAGCACTAGATACAGCTTTAGCACAATTAAAAGACTGTAATCTTATAAAAGAGAAAAAACAGGGGAAAAATATGCCAAATATTATTTATTTAGGCAAAACCATTGGAATGATAGAAAGTGAAAAAATAGAAAAATTAAGGAGTGTCGAAAATCAACAGTCAGGAGTGCAGGAAACCAACACTCCAGAGTGCGGAAAATCGACAGTTCATAATAGCAATAATAATAAATATATAAATAATAACTATAAAGGCTATCAGGGTAAAAAAAATGGTTATCAGGGCAGAACTTATCCACCAGGATTTTTAGACAAGCTATATGCTAATTATAATTCAACTAATGGTAACGTTGAAAATTATAAAAATCAAACGGAATCACCAATTTAAACGATTTGATAGAAAATAAATATTAAAGGAGAACATGAAAATGGAAAATGTAAAAGATAGATTTATAGATGAAAAATCTGGAATTGAATATATAAAGCAAGGAGATTATTATTTGCCTAATTTAGTATTATACCCAGAATATACAAATTACACAATTGGAAAATATGGAAGGATGAAATTAAATTATCTAAAAAATAACAAGAAAGCTGAATATACAATTTTATTTATGAATGGAAAATTAAACAGATATTTATACGAAATAGATATTGCTTGTGAAGAGAGAATTAAAACAATTATATCTCAGTTAGTAAAACAAGAAAATGTAACTGAAGAACTAAAAGCGACCAATCAAATGGAATGGGTTGGCAAAATGAATTCAATTAAAAATCGTGCTGAGGAAATTATATTTAATGAATTAATTTATGTGTAGGAGGATACCAAAATGGATGAAGTAAGATTATATGAAATGTATTTAAATGAAGCTATTGAGGAAAGAAAAGCAGATTTAATAAATAGAAATGAAGATTATAAAAATTTGAGAGCAAAATTCAATGATATTATGAATAAATATCCGAATTTACAACTTATACTAGAAGATAGAAAAATGATATTAAATGAAACTGAATGTAAAATGTTACAAGAATTAGCTAAAATTTATATGGAAATTTGTGATTTTGAGGAAAAGGAAATATTCCTTTTAGGTGGTAAAGAAATGTATTTTTATTTAAAAGATACAGGTTTTATTAAAGAAAAATAAATCACATTTTATACAACATAATTATAATTTGAATTACAAATAATTTTATAATTAAAAGAATAAAAAATTTTTTTAGGAGAGATTTCAGACGAAATTTCTTCTTTTTTTAAGGTAATTTTTAGTAAAAATGGGGTTAGGAATTGGCTTATATTACAAAATGAAATATTTAAAGCAAGCGACGCATTTATACTCCCGTATAAATACAGCCTGTCATTTTTAGCAAAATGAATGGATGGGGCAATTCTTTCCCCAAACCCCATTAAAAAAATCGAAAGGAGCGAATAAATTTATGAGAGAAAGAACAATAAAAAAACAATTTTGGATAAATCAAAGTGAAGATGATTTATTAAAATCAAAATCAAATAAATCTGGATTAAGTGAATCAGAATTTTTAAGAAGCTGTATCAAAGGGTATAAAATTAAAGAACACCCCACTAAAGAAATTAGAGAATTTATTAAACTAATTTCTGGCGTAGCAAATAATATCAATCAAATAGCAATGAAAGTTAATATAAGAGGATATGCTGGGGCAGATGAGCTTGATTATTTAAGAAATACTATTAATCAATTTATTTTAGATTTTCAAAAGAAAGTATATGCAAGAGGAGATGATTTTAATGGCAGTGATAAAAATAAAAAATATTAAAAGTAATTTACAAACTGTTATAAACTATGGAAAAAATGGAGACAAAACAGAGAATGGAATTTTAGTATCAAGTATTAACTGTAATGTTGCGACTAGCTATGAAGAAATGGCACTGACCAAAAAATTTTTTCATAAAGAAGATAAGATATTAGGCTATCATATAATACAATCATTTAAAGGATATGAAGTAACTCCTGAAAGAGCGAATCAAATTGGAAAAGAATTTGCTAAAGAACTATGGGGAGATAAATATCAAGTTGTTATCTGTACTCATATAAATAAGGAAAATGTTCATAATCACATAATTATAAATTCTGTTTCATTTATAGATGGTAAAAAATATCATAATTCTAATGCTAAAATTGCATTTATGAAAGAAGCTTCTGACAGATTATGTTTAAATTATTGGCTATCTATTGTAAATACTCCTAAAGCTGATAAAGAAAAAGAATTTAGGCAAAAGAATATTGATTATTTTAATCGTAGCGATGAAAAAATGAAAAAGGTAATAAATGATATAGATGAAACTATAAAATCTGTAAAAAAGTATTCTGACTTTAAATTAGTTATGAAAGCGAAAGGCTATGAAAACATTAAAGATTGTGGTAAATATCTTACAATGAAAACACCTTATTTTTCAAGAAATGTAAGAATTGATAGAGCATTTGGAGATGAATATTCTGTTCAAGGTATAAAAGATAGAATTTACGGATATATGAAAAATGAGCTACCGCCAGTTGCAAATTTTAATAAGAAATATTATAGAAAAATATATACTGGACCGAAAATAAATAGGCTTTTATTACAAATAAGTTCATTGTATAGACTATATGTTCATTATTTATATGCTTTTAAAATATTACCTGCTAAAAATGAATATAAAGAAATGACACCAGAGTATTATAAGAAAAAAAGAGAAAATAATATGATTTTTGAAGAAATTAATTTTATTGGTAGGAATAAATTTGATTCAATTAATGAAGTAAAAGATTATAAGTATAATTTAGAAAACAAATTGCCTGAATTAAAAGGACAGAGAGAAAATTTATGGAGAAAATATAATAAAGCTACAAATGATAATGATAAATATATTATAAAAAAAAGAATTAATAAACTTACTGAAAATATTGATATTATTCATGCACAAAGAAATGCTTGTGATAGAATTGTTGATAGATATGCTCAAATAAAAGAAGACTATAAAAAAGAAATTACGGTAAAAAAAATATCAAGAAAATTAGTAAAAAATATAACAAAAAACAAAAATAGATAAATATTTTAATAATTATTACAACCTATATTTCCAAGTGTTTAAGCATATCTTGACAAAAACCAGCTAATATGTTAACATAATAGTAAATACATAAATTGCCACATTTTTCCATGACATAAGGAGGATATTATGAACAAAAATAGGATTTTAACAGCAAAACAATTTTCAGCAGTAAACATGGAAACTGGAAAAACAATCTGGTTTTCACGGACACACTCTCCACAACATCTCTATCCTTTAACGGAAAAAGATTATTGTGAAGCTATTAAGTATGCAATTCAACATGGTATAAACCAAATGCCAATTCTTTCAGTAAGTTCTAAAGATTTTCCGTATTGCGATTTTGATTGTAAAGACTGTTTAGCATGTCCAAGTAGAAAATGGGCTGTAGCAGATCAGCATATCAAATATCCTATCATTCCTATCGATAAATACAAAAACATATTGGATGAAATTTCTTCTTATTCATCTAGACGAGGATTTAATACCGTTAGATTTGAAATTTGTGGAGAAGGAAATCCAGATTTGTATAAAGATAGAATTAGTATGATAGAACATGCTAATCAAAAGTGTAATATGGGAATTGTCTATGTAAGTACAGGAAGCAAAATATCAGATAAATTATTAGATTGTCTGGTTGAAAATTCATCCTTTATAAGAATAAGTTTTCCAGGAATTTCAGCAGATGCCTATAAAACTTATTCCAATCAAAAATCAAAAAATAATAATTTTTCGTACGATGATGCAATTCATCTTTTAGATAAATTGTGTAATGCCAGAGCAAAAATTGGTAGAGAAAATTCATTATTGATTGGTACAAGAACTTGCATTAGACCATTAAATGCTGGACATTATGATGATTTTATTAGAACTATCGCAAATGTTGGTGTAGATGTATTTCAAGGAGTAAAAGTCCTTATTCCAGACTTTGAAAGTGTTAAAGATGAAATCGTTTCTTTAGATGTTATAGAAGAACTCGTATCATTAAAAGAAACAGCTTATTCTTATGGACTTAAGGACTATCAAATTCCTAATGATTTAAATACTATCTATAATAACAGAGCCATGGTAGAACGAGAAAAGCCATCTAGATGTTGGAGTTCTCTCATCTCTCCTCCATTATATGGAACTAATCTTCTGTGTTGTGTACTCTGGGATAGAATCACAGATCTTAATTATCACTACGGAGTATTAGAAGGGAGAAAAGGTGAACTTGAAGAATTAATGCATGGTGAACGAGCAAAATTTATTATGAAAAACTGTCCTAAAAACTGTACAGAATGTTGTTCTTTTAAAGACAATAATTTTATGGAAAGTTTGTGGCGCGTATTGAAACTCCAGGAAAACCTGGATGCTGTGAAATTTATCACAAATTACTAATTAATCAATACGTATAAATAGAGTATGCCCTACATAGAGCATACTCTTATTTAAAATTCTCTTTAATTTTATCAATACAATTTAAAAGTTCTTTTCTATAATCGTCACTTACATTTAGAACTTCTTTAGCATAAATCCCTATATTCCCAAAATTTGCATGAAATTGATTCATCCATTCATGTCTAGGTATAAAATTGATGTGTAAATATCCTGAACTAGACTCATCTTGATATATCATTACTTTTTCAAATCCACAATTATGCATAGTTTCTAGTAATCTATTTGATAAATCAACTAATTTATTTCTTTCATCTTTTGTTAAATCTGTTATCCTACGTATTGGCTTATTTATTGCTAGTATCATATATCCCTTTATAGGAATTTCAGGGTCTGTTGCAATATTAAAAAGTTCATCTTCATATACATAGCTACCTGGAAAATTTGTTATTTCATGGTTAGCAATAGCAGAACTCAAATTTCCTTCAAATTCCATTTCCTGACCTAACCAATTTAAAATTTTTTTCATATCATTTAACTCCTTTTTTAGTTTGTATAAAATCTTTCAAACAATTTAATTCAAATTCAAATTCATATCTAGTAAATGTTGTATCTTTTTTATTATTTTCACCAATAGAATGTATAATAAATTTATTACAATTACTTAATATTCCCCTATAAATAGGATTTTGTATTGCAGAAATATATAATTCATCAACTAACATTTCATATTCTTTACTATCTCTTTTTATTTCTTTACCTTGCCAATAAATTGAGCCACTTTTTTTCCAGTCATAGTCAGTTGCAGCTTTTATATGAACAGCTTGTGTTCCATAATATGTAAATACATAATTTTGCTCTTTTTTATCTTTAAACTTAATTCCTTGAAAAAAATTTTCAATACTTTGCAGCTTTTTTCCCCTAAATTTAAATGTATAAGGAAATAAATTTGATAACATTTGAGCATAGTCTCCTCTGTTTCTGTACCCAACATCAACCCATCTTTCTGTTTCACTGATTTTATTGCCGTTCTTTATCTTGAAGCAGCTCATTATCACAGTAAATGCATTCATCTTTTTGTATTAAATCTTTTTGTAAAAATTTATAATTGCTTTTGTATTCTAAAAATTCTTTTAATTCTTTTTTTATTTTATTCATCTCTACCTCTCTCTTGAGACGGAAAGTCTCTTATTATTTCTTTAATTTGTTCTCTTAATTTATTACATAAAAAAGCCGAAGTCTTTTTTATATCGCTACTTTCCATATCATACAAATCAATTCCTGAACTTTGAGAATATTTTTCTGCAAGATGCATTAAAACTAGTATATCTGGAGTATTATCCTGACGAAGACCATATTGTTTCATTATTTTTATATATGCATCTCCGCCATTTTTCTTTAGTGCTTCAATAGAGTCACGCATAATCCAATATCCTGGTTCATCAAAAATAGTCAGAAAATCTACTTCATTTATATCAAAGGTTGGATGTTGTAATTCTCCGTGCTTTACCTGATTGTAAAAGTCCCAATTATATTTAACTGCACCAAATCTGCAATCTTTATGTCTGAATTTCAATTGGCTTATAATATTATTTAATGTTGTACAAGAATAAGTGTTATCATCAATTAATAAAAGTTCATTTGATGTTGTACTCCACACGTCATCACTAAACAATTCATCAAATATTTTTTGTTCAGAAATATTTCGTAATTTTTCATCTTTTGAATATAAACTAAACAGTATATTAGTGTAGTCAAATCCATACATACTTTTTAAAAATGGTCCAACAAAAATTGAACCTAATCCAGGAGTTAGTATATGTTTAGGTTTATTAAATTTTAAATTTGAGCAAAACATATATAATATTTGTTTATTATCCATTTCAATGTGACGTTCTAGGATTTTGCTATTTCCATTTGGTAAATTATATATAGTTTTTTGTAATGGTTGATTTCTAAAAAATCTTACTATATTAGCACAATCTTCTTCAAAACACTTTTGTGCTTCTATAACTTGATTGTCTTGATTTTCTATTTTTCTCTTTAATTCCTCAAAATATATTTTTGCAGATGAATTTGCCAAATATTCAAGTATTACAAAATTTTTCTTTGAATGATCTTCTGTTAAAAGTTCATTTAATCTTTTCCTAGCATCAGCAAGCTCTGAATATGTTTTGGATTCGTAGAAAGAAGAATTTCTCGACAAGTATTTACCATTACTCAAAGGTGATACAAGTTCTTCTATTCCAGTAGCATCATCCAAGTCAAATAACCCATTAGAATCAAATTCATATAAATAAAGTTTCTCATTTTCTTTTAAAATTGGTTTTGTTATATATGAAATATTTCTTCCTTCATCTTGATATAAAACAGTATGTTTAAGATTTTTATTATATTCCTTAAATACTAAATTTCCATTTTCTATTTTATATGAAATGTTATCATTTCCAGATTTAGTATATATAACTCCATTTTGAATAAAAATATTATTATTTTCAATATCTTCTAACGAATATCCTTTATTTAATAAATCGTTTTCAAATTTATTAAATAATTTTAAAAACTCATTATTATGTACTATATTTCTATCTGCTCCATTGTTTTTTAAATATTTTAATAATTTAACTGGGTATTGAGGTTTTATGAATATATTATTTTCTTTCATAATATTTTTCCATGTATCTTTATCATATTCTAGTACAGTAGAATTTAATGAAAAAATATAATTGTTATCATCAAAGTTGATAACTACTCCTCTTTTTCTATTTTCTTTATTTATAAGTACACTTTTTAAATTTTCATCTTTTAAATCTTTATTATCTACAAAAAAACTATAAACATGAATTTGTTCTTGCTCTACATCTGTAAATAATTTTTTAATTACCATATTAGAAAACATCACTAAATCTACAACACCATTTAAATGCTTTCTATTATTTAAATACTTACTGATAAATTTTAACTTTAATCCCGTTCTTTCTTTTTCTGAAAATTTTTTTCTATCATATTTTTGTCCTAGCAATTCGAAAGCAATCGAATCATTAGTTTGTAGTAGATCCTCTATATTATTTAGTTTTGTTTTTAATAATTTTAAAAAATCATCTAAATATACTCCATCAAATTTATATCCAATTTTATTATCAATTTCCTCTAAAGTACTCTCATTTAAAAAGCTAATATTACCTAATATATTTGAGTAATTACTATTATAATAATTTTCTGACGCAAAATTATTTGTTCTAATGCCTACTTGCATTTCAATTAAGTCAGTTAATGGGTCGACTATATATTTTTTTCCATTTTTTGTTTTTATGAGTAAATCAACATGTCTAAATTTATCTTCAAAAGGTGACACCAATTCAGTATCAATATTATAAACACACTTTAATAAATTTTTAATTATATTACAATAACTTTTACACACAATAGCGAAATCTTGAATATTATTTAGGTCTATTTCTTTATTATAAATGCTTTCTCTGTCTTCTATATTTTCTTTATCCAAGAAGAAAGTGTAATCACGATAAAACATTTTAGAAGCTTCTTTCATAACATATCTTACAATAGCTAATTCACGAATATCTTCATCAATGTTTTTAATTTTATCTATATTTACATTATCCTTAAAATAATCAAATAAATTCATAATAAATATAACCTTTTTATAAAGTCTAGGGAGAATAATATATTCTCCCAGATTTTAGTTAATTCGTTTTGATAAAATCTTTTACTTTTTCTGCAAATATCAACATTTCTTTTTTTTGTTCTAGAGTCATATTTTTTCTGGCATACATTGTGATTTGTTTAAGATTCTTTCCTCTTCCAAACTGGAACATCCAATCATCAGAGGGAATAATCCACCTTCTATAATGTTCAACAAATCCATCTTCAAATAAGAGAATGTTCTTTTGTCCCAAAGATTCAAGCGCCAATTTTACCTTATTGGTAATCTCCTCGATTCTAATTCTTTCATCTCGCGTCATTAATGTAGTAGTAGCTACATGTCTTTTTGTTCCTATAACAATAAAACCCTTAATTGGAATTTCTGGATCTATTGTTACATTAACGAGCTCATCTTCATATAAATATCCACCTGGTAAATTTGTAATTGTATGATTTCCAATTGCACAACTTTTACATCCTTCAAAAATCATTTCTTCGTTCATAAAGTTTGTAACAGTTACTTCTTCACCACTTGTATTTAAGTAGCATCTTTTTCCCTCTTTGTCTACAACTCCAAGTTTGCTTTGAAAATCTCCTACAGCTTCATATCTGATTTCACATATTTGAGAGCCAGTTTCATTGATATACCCCCATTTGTCGTTTATTCTGACTGCTGCAATTCCTTCAGAAAAATTCCGTACTTCATCATAAATAAATTCGCAAATAGGTTCATTTTTTTCGTCGACAAATCCCCATTTACCACATATTTCTTTCTTTGTATATAACATAATATAGTCCTCCTTAAATAAGAAATTAAAAATAGTGATTTAAACGAATTAACTAAATATAGTAAAAACTACATAATTATTGTATCATAAATTCCAAATTATGTCAAACAGATACTTTTAGATTTTTTAGCATAATTTCAGTACTTACAGAGATTTCGTCAGGTTCCATATGATGTTTAATATTTTTCATTTCTACGAGTTCAAATTCAGGTTTATTTGCTATAAATTTATATGTATCCGAAATTGGAGCAGTATCATCTAAAGAACCTTGAATTATAAGTATCTTTCTTTTTTCATTGTATTTTGTATATAAGTCATGTTCGATTAAATCTTCATAGAAAGAATATGGTACTACAAGCTTTCCACAATGTCCGGTTTTTGCTTTTCCATTCGTTCTAAAATCTTCAAAAGGTTCTTTTAATAGACAATTCGTAAAAATATCTTTCATGTTAAAAGCTGGAGATCTTAAAACTATATTATCATATTCATTAGGATCTCCTATAAGTTTATTTAACAAAATATAAGCTCCAAAACTAATAGCAAAAAAGGAAATTTTTACATTATGACCATAATGTTCTGTTATATAATCTATAACAGAATCGATATATGATATACATACATCTACTTTCAATTTATCTGTACTCTGCACACTATCTATATGTCCCGGAAAATCAAAAGAAATAGAAGGAATATTATGTTCTAATAATTTATTAGCTACTATTTTAATTGAATTACTACCTTTTCCACTACAAAAACCATGGCAAAATATAAATATTTTATTTTTAATTAAATTCTTTTCACTATAAAATATTTTTGCTTTTATGTTACACTTTTCTTTTCCATTATAAATTTCTATGTTTTTTTCCATTTTAAATCCTTTCTAAAAAAATATATTATTTTATTGTTCATTTAACCATTTCATATATTCTTTTTGGGTTAGTATGCCATTTTCAACTTTTTCTCTTAATTCAATATTTTTCTTTTTGAATTCATTAAAATCATTTTCATATTGGTCATTATCAGGATTTCTTCTTGTCCTTAATAATAATTTTTGATAAACATTTCTATAAATTCTTAAGTCATCATTTTCTTGCATTAACTTTTGTTTTGTTCTAAAAGTTCCAACTTCTTTACAAGTCTTATTGTTTTCATAAACATTATTGCAATATAATTCATCAACTCTATTATCAGGAACAAAGAATTTACCACAATTCTTACATTTTTTAATTGCAGTACTTTCTATTTCAGTCATTTCAAATAATTCAATTATGAATGTTTGTATTATATCATTGCTTTCAAAACAATATGTATTTAAATAATCTGTGTTAACATTTTTTGCAATCTCTTGTGCATCATCTTCTCTTGTTATAGAAAACTCTGTAAAATCTCCAAAATTATTTAAAGTTAATTTCAAATTATTTAAATCATATAATTTTCTTACTTCAGATTCCTTTTTACTATCTCTTAATATATGTAATCTCTGTATAGGAGTTAAATCATTCAATTCTTCTAAGTCATTTAAATTATAGATATATGTAATATCAGCAATGAAAGCATTTTTATACATTTCTAATTTGTTTTTTAAATTATTTATAACATCATCAACCATTTCATTATATTCTTTTTCAGAATAATACTGATAAATTTTTATATCAGATAGATGAGCTATTGTTGTAATACCATACTTATTAATGAATTCTATAGTACTATTTGAATCTGAAAAATCAGTATTTAAAAAGTCACATAATTGAACTCCTAACTTAATTTTCTCATATCTATTATAAAATTCATAACTTTTATGTTTTTTATTAAATCTCAAATTTTGGTATGCCATAAATTTGTATTTATTAAACCTATTTATAAAAAATTGATTTTTTAAACGTAATTCAAATCTTTCCATGTTACTTCACCGTCACCCTCTGTTATTTATTGAAAATATTTTATCACAAACTATTGACATATGCAATAGCTAATGCTAAAATATTTGTTAGTAGTTATTAAATGATTAGTAAAAACTAATCGCGGATAGCACATTGAAAATTGAATAATCCGTTACTGGATAGAAGCAGAAATGCTCTTCTACACACTCTCAGCTTGAGTGATTTAAAAGTACCATCGTACGCAAAGAGTGTAGCTAGCCCTGATGGGGTAGTGGTGAAATTCCAAAGATTTGAGAAATCAACGACCAGTAAAAGCCCAGTGTAATTTAGGGTATGAGATAAATGTAGATTACAAAATACAAACGAAAGGAGACAAATACTATGGAAAATATGTGTGGAATTAAAATGTTTTCAGCACAAGATATTTGCAAAGGATTACACGTTACAAAAGAAACAGCTTATGCTATAATGAAAATGAAAGAGTCTGGTGCAAGATATGTTGGAAGAAAACTATTAATAAGTGAAGATAACTTAAAAAAATATTTAAATAATGAAAAAAACTAGAAAGAAAAAGAAGATTTAAATTTGCCCTTTAAATCCTCAATACAAAACTTTGCTTAAGCAATAAGCTTAAGACTTAAAATTATCTTTAGCAAGAATACCTTGCTAAATCTATTATAATCTAAAAAACTTGATTTAACAAGGTATTCTTCGAAATTTACAAGAAAAAGGAGAATACAAAATGACCAAAAAGAAGAAAAATTATAATGAAAAAGCATCATACTTGGTAAAAAAAGCACGAGTAAAAAATGATAGACCTATGTGTCCTAAATGTAGCAAATGCTTAAACAAATATTTTTGCAATCACAGAAGAAATCTTAAACTAATGAATAAATGTCCAGATTGCCATAATTGTTCCGATAAGGAGCATTGCGATAAGTTCTATATATCTGAGCAATATAGTGTAACAATTGCAGTAGGAGTTGATGAAGAAACAGGAGAAACAATTAGAAAAAAATTTACAGGAGCAACTCAAAATGAAGCAATCTATAAATCTGAACAATTTAAAAAGGATAATCCAGGAGGATTAAAATCTAAACCGAATAAAGAAAAAATATCTCCAATGACAATTGAAGGAATAACACTTGAGTTTATGAAACAAAAAAATAACAATGGAACCAACAATGATAATACATACAGAACTTATTCAGAGATTTTAAAACGCGTTAAAAGAAACTCTGGTTCTTGGTTTGATAAAAAAATTGATAAAATATCAAGAAAAGATGTTGAAGACTTCCTAAATTATGAGAGAGAAAAAGGATATGCTCAAAACACATTGAGAAAAGATTATCAATTATTAAAACAAGCCTTTGGAATAGCAAAAGAAAGAAAATTTATTGAAGAAGATTATTTTGCTGGATATTATGGAATAAAAATGCCTCAAAGTATTATAAAAACAGAGAAAGTAAAATCTTTTAATATTGAGGATTTTAAAAAATTACTAATATATCTTTATAGTCCAGATTTTAAATATTCACATAGAGATGAATATTTAATAGCAATTCATTGTGGATTACGTATTGGAGAAGTTTTAGGTTTAAAAAAACAAGATGTAGATTTAGAAAATGGGTTATTACACATAAAAAGAACTACAACTTTGGATAAACAAGGACATACTATTTTAGGAGATAGGACTAAAACACCTAGTGGAGAGCGTGATATTGTGCTTACTGAATTAACACAGCCAGTTTTAGAACATGCCATTAAAAATATGAAGCCAAATGAAAACGATTTGTTATTTTGTAATAAAAATGGTAATGTTTTTACTGATAGTACTTTAAATGACTGTTTAAAAAGAATTTGTAAGTTTATTGGAATTGAAGATAATGCACATAATCACAAATTAAGACATTCATATTCTACAAATAGTTATTCTGTTGGAATTGACTATAAAGTTATGGAAGAAACTTTGGGGCATTCGGATATAAGGCAAACAATGGACACTTACACGGATCTTCCAATAGAAATTCAACGAAAAGAGTTGAAAAAATATGTTGATAGTGTTAAAATGCTTTTGGGTGATTCTATCAACGAATATACAAAAGAAGAAAAATCGTTAAATCCTTAGAAAATACTAAGGAATGACGTAGAAGGAATAATAAGACTGAAAAGCTAGTTTTTTCTAGAATTATGTTCTAGAATTGAAATAACGTATGAAACGTTTGATATATAGGAGGTTGGCGAAGTGAAAAACAAGTCACCTCGACCAATTTTAGATAAAAACTACTGGTAAAGTAGTTTTTTTATTTTAAATAACCATTTTAGACATTTATCTTTCTTTAAAAAATTATAAATTTTATTTCATAATATTACAATATCATCATTCATTATATTTAATATCTATTATTAATAGAAAAATATAATCCTTAATAAATAGCAAAGAAACTTAAAAAATTATGTAAATTATAGCATAATACAAGTGCAACTATTATTATGTTGACTAAAGCCCGCATTGGGTTAAAAGAAAGGAGATAATAAATAACGAACTAATCAAAAAAAATTTAACAAAGGAGACATAAAATGTACAGAAGAAGACAAGAAGAAATTCAGAAGGATTATTGGCTATGTAAGAAATATATAGATAGTCATCCAAGAGTTTCAATTAAAGAAATTGCTAAAGCAGTTCACTTAAGTGAAAGCAAGGTAAAAACAAGTTTGAGACAAAATCCGCGGGATTTTGAAAAAAACATGGAGAAGATTTTTAAAGTAGTAATTGATGCGTCAATTACAGGGGTAAAAGATTTTGAGGACATTATAAAAGATATTTTGAAGGAAAAAATAATAGTATTAACAACTATTACCATAGAAGAATTGGGAAAACTTCAAAAATATAATGATACTTCTGGCAGAGATGCTAGAAATATCTTATCAATGGCTGCAGAAAATCAAAAAGATTTTGAGTGTGTTGTAATTGATGAAACACTTGAGACTCCAGATGATTGTATTATCAAGTATTGTGCTGATAATAAATCAAATGTAATATTGTTTACTGCAGATAAAACTATGGACCTAAAAGCGAGAGCTTTTGGGGTAAAAACAAAGTTTTTTAAACAGCCAAAATCTGCAGAAAACTCGATGAAAAAACCGCATAAAAAAGTATCAACTTTATATGAGGCAAAAAGAAATGGAAATGAACTGAAAATTACTTGCTTTGTAGGTAAGTTTAAATCAATTAAAGTAATATCAAATGGTATTCAATATAGTTCAGGAAGTATTGCTTTAAAAAATGGAGACAATGTTTACATTGCAAGGACAACAAAGGATGATTGCATATTTTTTATTCATTATGAGATAAATTCTACTGATGAAGAAAATAATTGCAAAATTATATATTTTAAAAAAATATATAATAAAGGACAAATCAGGAAGTTGCCAAAAGAAAAATACAAATCATTTATAAGAGAATTTATAAATGAAGGAAAAAGATAGATCGTTATTTATAATTCATAAGCCTAACCATACTAATATTGGTTAGGCTTCTTTCTATAAAAATATCATTTGAATCATGTAGAGAATATAATAAGAACTAGATTACTTTTTAAGGAGAAATCTAGTTCAATAAACAAAAAATAAACATATAAATATATGATTTATTATTTGCATTGTAGCAAAAAAACAGCTACAAGTCAACAAAAATAAGCAAAACAAAGAAGAAAAATTAAAAAAGAAGGAAAAAAAGAAAATTATTCATCTAAATTGTAGACTTCTAAATCTTTAAAAGCAGGATCATATAAGCTTTTTCCATCAAAATTAAATCGAGAACCATGGCAAGGACAATCCCATGTTTTATCTACATCATTCCAAGACAGCAAACAGCCTAAATGAGTACAAATAGGCTTTACAGCATATATTTTTCCATTAGCATTTTTATAAATTCCTATTTTTTCATTATTTATTTCAATTATACTACCTGAATCATTAGCAATTTCATCAAAATTTATGTTAGCACGTTTTAATTTATTTAATAAAAGAGAATTTGCAGATTGAACTAAAATATTTTTCATTTCATCTGCATTTTTAAGAGGCTTTAAGCGAGAAGAATCAAACAAATAAGAGAATTTATTTTTTTTGTTGTTAATTATATCTACAATTATATTAGCAGCAACATTAGATAATGTCATTCCCCATTTTTTAAATCCAGTTCCTACATACATGTGTGGTAATATATGAGAATATGAACCAATATAAGGTAGTTTATCTAAAGAAATACAATCTCTAGTGTCCCAACGAAATAATATTTCACAATTTGGATAGTATTTTTTTGCTTCTTCTTCTAACATACCATAACTATTTTGATAACTAGTTGGTTGACCTGTTTTGTGTTCGCCTCCACCAATTAGTAACAATTCTTTACCATTGTAATTAGCAGTTCTAAATGATAGTATAGGATTTGTAGCAGAAATATACATACCGTTAAATAATTTTTTCTTTGTATCAACAGCAATTAAATAAGATGTTGATTGGTACATTTTTGCAAAATAAAATCCAGGAAAATTTATAAAAGGATAGTGAGTAGCTACTATTACGTATTTAGATTTTACATTAAAATTATTAGAAAAAGTAATGTAAAAATCATTTTCCTTTTGTACATCAAAAACAGTACTATTTGTATAAATTTCATTATTATTTTTTGCAATACAGTGGCATAAACCATTTAAATATTTTAAAGGATGAAATTGTGCTTGGTTTTTAAAACAAATAGCACCTTCTATTTCAAAAGGAAGTCCTGTTTTTGTTACATATTCACAATTAAAACCTAGATTTTCTATTGTTTTTTGTTCTTTTTTTATAAATTTTAAATCTTCTTTTTTTGTTGTATATACATAACTATTTTTATATTCAAAATCACATTTGATTTTTTCTTTATCTATGATATTTTTAATGTTTTTAATTGCTTGTTCATTTGCTTCTAAATAATCTTGTGCAAATTTTTGACTGTAAGAATTAGCTAAGTAGCTATAAAATAAACCGTGTTGACTAGTGATTTTTGCGGTAGTATGACCAGTTGTTTTTTCTCCTATTTTATCTTTTTCAAGAACAGTAACTCTGTAACCTAAATTTGACAAATAGTAAGCACAAGTAAGCCCAAATATTCCAGCACCTACAATACATACGTCAGTTTCTAATAAAGTTTTATTTGAAGTATTAGATGTATCAATTCCTTTAATAAAGTTATTATTAATTAATTTATTATTAGATAACCATAAAGAATTCATAAAAATTTCACCTCTAAAATAGTATAACCAATTTTTTGGAATAAATCATTGAAAATGTAGCAAAATAATTTATAGAGTGATATACTAATAAAAAACAAAGGAGGATTATTATGGAAGAAGAATTAAAAGAAAAGCTTTTTAATAAAAAAGATAATGGATGGGAGTCTTTAGATTCTAATCAAAAAGAGAAAGTTTTTGACTTATCAAAAAAATATATGGATTTTTTAAATGTTGCAAAAACAGAAAGAGAATTTATCAAACATGCAAGAAAATTAGCTAATGAAAATGGATATAAAGATATTATGGAATTTGATACTTTAAAGCCAGGAGATAAAATTTATTTTGTTAATAGAGAAAAAAGTATGTATTTAGCTATTATTGGTGAAAAATCAATAGAAGAGGGATTGCATATTATAGGATCACATGTAGATTCTCCAAGATTAGATTTAAAACCAAACCCACTTTATGAAGATACAGGATTAGCATATTTTAAAACACATTATTATGGTGGAATTAAAAAATATCAATGGACTACAATTCCACTTAGTATTCATGGTGTTATTGTAAAAGCAAATGGAGAAAAAATTGAAGTTAATATTGGGGAAGATGAAGAAGATCCAATTTTTACAATTACTGATTTATTACCACATTTGGCTCAAGAGCAAATGGAGAAAAAATTAAAAAATGGAGTAGATGGAGAAGATTTAAATTTATTAATTGGAAGTATTCCATATAGCAGTTCTAAAATTTCAGAGAAAGTTAAATTAAATATTTTAAATATTTTAAATCAAAAATATGGAATTACAGAAGCGGATTTAACAAGTTCTGAGATTGAATTAGTGCCAGCATTTAAAGCAAGAAGTTTAGGATTTGATGGAAGTATGGTTGCTGCTTATGGCCAAGATGATAAAGTTTGCGCATATACTTCACTTCATGCAATGATGGAATTAGAAAATGTTAAAAATACAGCAGTATGTATTTTATCAGATAAAGAAGAAATAGGAAGTATGGGAAATACAGGGATGGAATCACATATGTTTGACTTCTTTATTTCTGAGATATTAAATAAATTAGGTGTAAACAGACCAAATTTATTAGATAAAGTATTTTGTTTTTCAAAAATGTTATCATCTGATGTAGATGCAGGATTTGATCCTATTTATGCTTCTGTTTCAGACAAACATAATGCTGGATTTTTGGGAAAAGGAATTAGCTTAAATAAATATACAGGTGCAAGAGGAAAATCAGGAGCATCTGATGCAAATGCAGAGTATGTAGCATGGGTAAGAAATATTTTAGAAAGAAATGATATTAAATATCAAATAGCAGAATTAGGAAAAGTCGATATTGGTGGTGGAGGAACTATTGCATATATTATAGCTAATAAAGGAGCAGATGTAATAGATTGTGGAGTTCCAGTTCTTTCTATGCATGCACCATATGAAGTTACAAGTAAATATGATATTTATTCTGCATATAAAACTTATAAAGCATTTTGGGAAGAATAATATAAAAATAGTAAAAGCCAACTCGGTAGAGTTGGTTTTTACATATCATTTAATAAATCTATAACTGAAGTAATAAATACTTTTTTCTCTTCTGATAAAGAACAGATTTTTTCAGTTAATTCAATATTTTTCTTTGTTTGAGAGTCTGTAATAAATTCTTTATACAATGTATTAGGAGTAATTTTTAGAATATTCATATATTTAATTAGAGTTTGAGTTTTAATTCCATTATTACCATTTTCAATTCTAGATATATATTTTAAAGAAATACCCAATTGCTCAGCTAGCTGTTCTTGAGTAAGTCCAGATTTTTTGCGAAATTTTCTTAATATTTTACCGAAAATTTTATCTATATCTGATTTTGAAATAGAGTCCATTTTCATACCTCCATAATAAATATTAGTATTAGTAACAGTATAACAACTGCAATAAAAATGTTGAACACAGTAATACTGTGAACAAAAAGATGGTAAATTTTTCTAAAAAAGATAAAAAAACTTGAATTAACAAGTAAAATATGATACTATCATTAAAAACTTGGTATCACTATTAGTTATACCCACAAAAGGAAGAAAATATAGATATAAAAAAAGAAGGTATGAAAGAAATGATAAAAGATGAAGAATATATATGCTTTTTAAAAAGGGTGATTGCTTGTGTTAGCAATGGAGATTATTATTCAGTAAAAGAATTATCACAGTTAGAGTTGGAAAAAATGGAAAAAAAGCAAAAGACAAATAAAAGGAGAATATTGATAAAAGATTGAAATAAGAGTATACTAAAAGTAATAAAAAATGTATGTATTGTTAAAGTTTAGGAGGAAACAGATGATAAGGAAATTTAAAGAGGAAGATACAACTCGAGTTATGGCACTATGGACAAAGGGGAATTTTGAAGCTCATGATTTTATAGATAAGGATTATTGGTTGTTAAATTATAATGAAGTAAAAGAGAAATATTTAAAAAATGCAGAAACATATGTATATGTAAAAGATAATGAGATTATAGGTTTTATAAGTTTATTAGATGATGGATATATAGGAGCACTTTTTGTATGTAGAAAATTTCAGAGACAAGGAATTGGAAGAAAACTTATTAATTATTGCAAGGATAGACGTGATAACTTAATTTTAAAGGTATATGAAAAAAATGTAAGTGCCACATTATTTTATGTTGCACTTGGATTTGTTAATACAAAAATACAAATAGATGATGAGACAGGAGAAAAGGAATATATAATGAAATGGAATAAGAACAAATAAAAAACACTATACATATTTGTATAGTGTTTTTGGTGAGCCAGGAGGGATTCGAACCCCCGACCCCAGGCTTAGAAGGCCTGTGCTCTATCCAACTGAGCTACTGACCCATATCTAATGGACAATAAATATAATAACACAAAAAAATGAAAGTGTCAACAAAAAACAAAAAATTCAATAAAAAATAAATACTACTTACTATTTATAATCTTATATTTTAATTAAAATATAAGATTATATACAAAAGCAAATACTAACTTTCATGTTAAAAAGTAGTATAAATTTATAATATATTAAAAAAGCATGTTAACAAAACCAAGTAATCCAAAAATAATAAAAATAATATTAGATAAAATTTCTACAAATTTTGGTTTTAATTTACTTCCTAAAAATCTTCCGAAAAATAGTGCGATAGAATTACTAGCAACCATTCCAAAAATAGAACCAAGAATTAATGAAATCTTATATTTAGGATACTGAACACCAAGACCTAAAGAAGCTAAAAATGTTTTATCTCCTAATTCACCAATTACTATACTAAGAGCAATAATAGCAATATAATTTAATTTTATAAAAGAAATTTTTTGCAAGAGAGATGTTTTAGAGTTAGTATCTACTTTTGTTTTTCTTTTTGGTAAAAAACCAATAATTCCAAAAAGAAGAAAAGAAGAATAAGTTAAAAGTTCTAAATAAAATTGAAATGTTTCATTTTCTAAAGAACCTATTTGACTTCCAAATAAAATTGCTAATCCATGACTAAAGAAAGTGCCTAGGGCAACTCCAAAAAGAATATTTTTAGCCTTATCTTTAGTAGAAAAAGATAAAACTAAAAGTTGAGTTTTGTCACCAAGTTCAGATAAAAATATAAGAATAAAACTAATAAAAAAAGGATAAAGAAATTCCATTAGTTTAAACACCTCACTATGTTATAATGAATATTCATAAATTTTTAAAATATGTCTCAAGCTTACGGCTATTGTGAATTTTTTGTGAATTGCTTTACTTTAGATAAACAAAATGATAAGATATTAAAAATTGATAATTAGAAAAATATTAAAGGAGGAATTTTTTGTGATAGAGGTTAAAAATGTTACAAAAAAGTATGGAAAGTTCATTGCCGTAGATAATATCAGTTTTACTATTAAGGAAGGTGAAATTATTGGTTTACTTGGACCAAATGGTGCTGGTAAAAGTACAACAATGAATATGCTTACAGGTTTTATTGAACAAACAGAAGGCGAGATTATTATTGATGGATATAATACATTGAAGAAGCCTAAAAAAGCCAAAAAGGAAATTGGATATATGCCAGAAGGAGTACCACTTTATACAGATTTGACAGTAAAAGAGTTTATAACTTATATGGCAGAGATTAAAAATGTTGATCGAAAAAATAGAAAAGAAAAAGTTCAAGAAATTATAAATAAAACAGGATTAAAAGATGTACAAAAGAAATTAATTAAAAATTTATCAAGAGGATATAAACAAAGAGTAAGTATGGCAGGAGCTTTAATTGGGGATCCTAAAATATTAATTCTTGATGAGCCAACAGTAGGATTAGACCCAAAGCAGATTACGGAAATAAGAAATTTGATTAAAGAATTAGGAAAAACTCATACTGTTATTCTAAGTTCTCATATATTGTCAGAAGTAAGTCAAATATGTAATAAAGTAATTATTATAAATAAAGGAAAAATAGTGGCTATAGATACTCCAGAAAATTTAGAGGCAAAAGTATCAAATAAAAATTGTTTATATGTTACAGTAGAAGATCCTGAAGATAAAATGAATATAATAAAAAATAAAATAAACGAAATAAAGAAGATAGAATTAGTTGAGAAAAATGAAGATGGAACTAAACAATATATGATTGAATCAGAAGATAATGCAGATTTAAGAAAAATGATTTTTTCAGAGTTAGCTAAAGAAGATATTACAATATTTGAAATGAAAAAAGCAGATACTACTCTAGAGGATGCATTTATGAAATTAATAGAAGGAGGTAATAAATAATGTTTGCAGTTATAAAAAAAGAATTTAAATCTTACTTTTATTCACCAGTAGGGTATGTGTTTATAGGCTTATTTTTAATTATGTTTAGCATATTTTTTTATGTAGATGTTTTTCAATATCAAAGAACAAATTTTGAATACATATTTTATTCTGGCGCTACGATATTAACATTTATTGTTCCAATTCTTACTATGAGAGCAATAGCAGAAGAAAGAAAAACAGGAACAGAACAATTATTACTTACTTCACCACTTAGTATTACAAAAGTAGTATTAGGGAAATTTATTGCAGCAACATTAATTGTTGCTATCACAGAAATTTGTACATTTTTATATTTTGGAATTTTATGTTATTTTGGAACACCACACATTACAACTGCACTTGTTACATTATTAGGATTTTTATTATTAGCTATGAGTTATATTTCATTTGGAATATTAGCATCTAGTATTACAGAAAATCAAATTATTGCAGGGGTAATTACTATAGGATTTTTTATATTAACATGGTTTTTGCCACAATTTAGTAGCATATTTACTAATTTTTCATTAATTAATATGTTTTCTAAATTTCCAACAGGGCAAATTGACATTGCAGATACTGTAACTTTTGTAACATTTACAATTTCATGTATACTTCTTACTATAATTGTTATGCAAAGAAGAAAAAGTGTAAGATAGAAGGAGGAAAAATTAATTGAAAGAGAAAAAAGATAAAAAGACTAAAAAAGTGGTAAAAGAAGAAAAACAAAATAAGTTTATAGAAATTATAAAAAAGAAATGGTTAGTAGATGGATCAAAAACTTTTTTATTAGTTGCTATTATTATAGCTATATTTATTGGTGTTAATATTTTGATGCAAAAGTTAGAATTAACTCCAATTGATTTCAGTCAGGAAAAATTATATACTTTAACTGATGAAAGTAAAGAAAAAGTTAAAAACATAGAAAAGAATGTAAAAATTTATTTTGTGGGTTATTCAGATGATGATTCTAATTTAGATTTAGCAAAACAATATAAAAAAGAAAATGAGAGAATTACAGCAGAGGCTGTAGATACAAATAATAGACCAGATTTAGTAGAAAAATATGGAATCGAAAGTGGAACACAAGGAATTATTGTAGAATGTGGAGATAGATCAAAAGTATTAACAGCAAATGATTTGGTAACTTATGATACCTCAACATATGAAACTATTAGTATTGCTGAAGAAAAATTTACAAGTGCTATTCTTTCAGTAACAAGTGATAAAATACCAACAGTATACTTTTTAGAAGGTTATGGCGATTTTTCATTAAGTAAAAACATGAATTATTTAAATATGTATTTAGGCAATGAAATTAATGAAATTAAAACTTTAGATGTTTTGTCTGTAGGAAAGATTCCAGATGATTGTGATACTTTAGTTATTACAACTCCATCAAAAGACTTTGATGATATAGCAACAAATGCCATTGTAGATTATATAAATTCAGGAAAAAATATTTTATGGTTAAACTCAGCAATGACTACTCAAAAAGATATGACAAATGTAAATAAAATTTTAGCAATGTATGCAGTAAATCCATTTGAAGTAGGAATAATAAGAGAAACTGATAGTAGTAAAATGGTAACAAATTCACCTGATTTAATTATTCCAGAGATACAAAATACTACATTAACTAAAGATTTATATAATTCTAAAGGAGTTATTTTTGTAAATGCTACAAAAATAAATATAAACGAAGATAATTTAGAAACTCAAAATGTTAAAAAGACAGAATTAGCTAAAGCTAGTGAAGGAGCATATTTTAGAACAAACTTTAATAATCAACAAAATGCAGCAGCAGATGGAGAAGAAAAAGGAACATTTACAGTAGGAGCTGAATTAGAAAAGACACTAAAAGAAAAGAACGAAGAAACTGGAGAAAATGCAGTAACTTCAAAACTAGTAATTTTTGGTGAAAATTATTTCATATCAGATTATCAATTAAGTGAAAGTTCACAATATGGAGCAATTCAATTAGCATATAATAAAGATTTAGTATTAAATTCAATTGCTTATTTGGTAGATAGACCAGAAGATATAACAGCAAGAAAAAGTACAGGAACTGTAACATATACAGCAACAGAAGAACAAGATACAATTATAAGAATTATAATATTTGCTGTTCCAATTATAATTATATTAGCTGGAATTATAGTATGGCAAATAAGAAGAAGAAAAAAATAGAATAAATAAAAGAAAACCTCATAAACTATTATGGGGTTTTTTATTATGAAAAATGTTTTAAAAGTAGTATTTGTTATTATAGGAACTTTAATAGGTGCTGGATTTGCATCGGGGCAAGAAGTATATTTATTCTTTTTTTCTTATGGAATGAAAGGATTAATAGGCATCTTAATTTCTAGTATTATAAGTGGAGTTGTAATTTATAGTACTTTTAATATTTTAAATAAATATAAAATAAATACGTATAAAGATTTTTTGAATATTCTGATTCCAAAAAATACTAAGTTGAAGATAATTGCTAATTTTATAATTAATAGATTTATATTAATTACTTTTTTTATTATGATAGCTGGATTTGGAGCTTATTTTGAACAAGAAATAGGAATAAATAGATTGGTAGGAAGCTTGATTTTAGCAATAATAACTTTTATTGTATTTATGACAAGTATAAAAGGCGTTGTAAAAGTAAATGAATTGATAGTTCCAATATTAATTGGTTTTATATTTATAATAGGAATTATAAGTATAAAAGATATACATATATTAAACTTAGAAAATTATGTTATAAGAACTAATTATACAAATTTTGCTTTAAGTGCTGTTTTATATAGTAGTTATAATAGTATTTTATTAATTCCTGTATTAATAACCTTAAATAATTATGTGAAAAATAAAAAACAGATTTTTTATATATCGTTTATTAGTGCAATAGTTACAATGTTATTGTCTGTAATAATATTTTTATTATTAGTAAGAGTAGATGTTGACATTTCAAAGTTAGAGATGCCTGTTGTTTATGTTGTTTCTAATATGTTTAAAATATTGAGGTATATTTATGGGGTTATTATATTGGGGTCTATTTTTACAACAGCTATTTCTTTAGGAGTTAGCTTTTTGCAAAATACGGCAAAAAATAAGAAAGGTTATACACAGATTTCGATAATAATGTGTATAACTTCTGTGATAATTTCTAAATTTGGATTTTCTAATTTAGTAAGTTTGTTGTATCCTATTTTTGGCTATTTAGGTTTAATCCAAATTTTAAGATTATGTGTTATAAAAATATCGAAAGTTACAGTTCGATAAGAGATGATTATGATGCCCAATCTTTGCCTCCAACTATAACACTTAAATTTTATTTAATGACGTTTGATTGGAATGAAAAATAGAAAATATTTTACAAGAAAATGAGTAATGTTCACGGGCAAAATTATTATTATATGAATTTAA